>Ga0207160_1046_pt1 | contig 9861 bp, 8 predicted proteins | sample Alteio_BWMinHeat_21_FD_153510 | JGI IMG/M metagenome (GOLD analysis project Ga0207160, IMG submission 153510) | Enriched cells from forest soil in Barre Woods Harvard Forest LTER site, Petersham, Massachusetts, United States -... | ecosystem: Environmental > Terrestrial > Soil > Temperate forest >... | reverse complement strand
CTGAGCGGCTTCCGTTAAAAGACGATGTGGAAATTCTACTTTCCCCAGAAGCCGGCGCTCTGCCAGAAAGAGCCAGCGGCGTTTTTCCGAGGCTTTTGGCCATGGCCACGAGCGAAATGTCGCGTTCTTGAACTGTTTTTGAAATAGGCTCTTTTTTGTTTCGGCTTCTGGGGAAAGTAGAATTTCCACATCGTCTTTTAACGGAAGCCGCTCAGTTCCGCTTACCACGGTCACCACTTTGTCGTGAAGCTTTTGATTTTCCGATTTCGAGAAACCGGAAATTGGTGTGGGTTTGAAATCGTGGAGCTTCTTTTTGTAAGCCAGGATCCGTCGAAGCGGAATGTGGATCTCCTCATCGGTAATCGTTTTCTTGTCGATGGCGTTTTTTAGTATTTCGAAAGTTTCCAGCTGGCTCGACCAATTGCCAAGTGCCAGCAAGATATCGGCTCCGGCGCGAACCGATTCAATGACCGCTTCTTCCAAGTCAAAATGTTTTTTGATGGCAGCCATTTCAAAAGAGTCGGTAAAGATCAATCCTTCGAATTTCATTTCTTTGCGAAGGATGTCGGTGAGAAAAATTTTAGAAAGGGTTGCCGGCTTCGAATCAATGGCAGGATAGATGACGTGTGCGGTCATGATTCCCCACACTCCGCTTTCGATTGCTTTTTTGAAAGGATAAAAGTCTATTGCTTCAAGACTTTTTCGATCGCGAGGCACAGTCGGCAAATCAAGATGCGAATCTTTGGTGGTGTCTCCGTGGCCTGGAAAGTGTTTGGCGGTTGCCATGACGCCTTCGTCTTGCAGCCCGCGAATGGCTGCGTCGGCAAATTTTGAAACAGTTTCGGGATTGTCCCCGAAGGATCGAATTCCAATGATTGGATTTTTTGGATTGCTGTTGACGTCGACAACTGGAGAAAAATCAACGTTAATGCCAAGCGATCGCATTTCAACAGCCATTTGTCGCATGAGTCGATAGGTTCCGTCAAGATCGCCGGCTGCAGACAACCCCATGTTCCCTGGTGAAGGGGTCAAAAGTTTTTCCAAGGGGGAAACCGAACCCCCTTCTTGGTCGACCGAAACCAGAAGGGGATAGCCAGGACATGATTCCAAGGCGATGGTTTGCAAGCGTCTTACGAATCCAACGACATCTTCTCGTGTTCCAATGTTCTTTTCGAAAAGAATTACCCCGCCCCACGGAAGGCTTCTGAAGCGCTTTTCGTCTGGAGGATTTAAAGCGTGATCGGGGAGATCGATAAGAAGGCGCAGCGCTGCCTTTTCCGCGGAACCTAGTTTTGCGAGAAGCTCGTCCACCTCGGTTTTTAGCACGAGGTGAGTTTCTGGCCGCTCTCCTCACTCCCCTCTCATCTCTCATCCGCTTTCTAAGAGGTGTTGGAAAATAGATTTGCGAAATGGGAAGTGAGGGAAACAGTTGAAACAAATGCGAGTCGCAATCATGGTTTTTTTCATCTTCGCCTTCATTGTGAATGCGAGGGCTCAGAACTCCACGGGGTCTGATTGGAAAGAGTTGAACGCAAATTTATCTTCGCTTTACCGCAAGGGGCAATACTCCGAGGGGTTGAAAGCCGCACAGGATGCCAAGGATGAAGCGGAGCGCGCATTTGGCAAAGACAGCGCTAATGTCACCGTATTCACGAACCAAGTGGCCCGATTTCAGTGGATGCTTGGAAATTATTCTGATGCTGAAAAGTTGTTCAGAGCATCCCTTGCCATTCGGGAGCAAGCGCTTGGCTCCGACACGGTCGGGGTTGCGGAGTCGCTGAACGGCCTTGCACTTGTGCTCATTGACGAAGGCCAATTCAACGAAGCTGGAACGCTTCTCACGCGAGCGCTTGCCATCAAAGAAAAGGCTTACGGCCCGGATGATCCCCAAGTTGCGTACGCTGTTGATGCGCTTGCAACGCTTCACCAAGCCGAGGGAAAGTACACTGAGGCAGAGCTTTTGTTTCAGCGTGCCCTGACGATTCGCGAAAATGCTCACGATACCGATGATCCCGAAGTTGCCATTGCGTTGAACAACATGGCGCTTTTATACGAAGCGGAAGGGGAGTACTCGAGGGCGGAAGCCCTTTTAAAGCATGCCGAGAAGATTGACGAGGATTCTCTGGGGCCGGATCATCCCGATTTAGCCACCACGCTCAATAATTTAGCGCAAGTGTATATAGACCAGCACAATTTCCGTGAAGCAGAGCCATTGTTAAGACGAGCGCTTTCCATCAAAGAAAAGGTTTTAGGTGTTAGGCACCCTTCTCTGGGACCGGTTTTAACCAATCTGGGAATTCTGTACCGAGATGAACACAATGTCCCACAAGCCGAAATCGATTTTACTCGCGCGCTTTCAATTGCCGAGGGAGCATTCGGGAAAGAGCATCCCAATGTGGCTTCTGCTTCGTTCAACCTAGGCGCGCTTTACGTGAAAGAGCATCAGTATCAGAAGGCGGAGGGATACTTTCAAACTGCATTTTCAATCGATGAACGCGCTTACGGGGGGGATAGCTTAACGGTCGCGCGCGATCTCGATGCATTGGCGCTTGTTTTGAGTAAGACGGGAAGAATGGCTGAAGCAAGGGAGATGGAAGCTCGGGCTAAGAAGATTCGCACCGCTGCAAAAGGTCATGGGGGAGAGTAGTCAATCGGCATTGCCCTCCAAAAAAAGTTAATTAGAATTTGCCATTAATGGAAACTTGGGGACCATAAATGCGCAACGAAAACACATTGGTTTCTCCACCGTGAAAGATCGAATTGTGGAAATCGTCGTAACGAAAATCTGCCGTAGCGCTAATTCCCTTATAAAACTCTTGAGTAATGCCCCCTTGGAATTCTACATCATACCCGAGCGCCTGCTGGTATGAAGCGTAAATTCCAACCGCGCGAAAGTGGAGGCTGGTTTGCGGAGCCACATAGATCTCCCCGTGCAAACCAAACATCGGAAAAGGCTCGGTGATCGGATCATGTTGAGCCACCACGCCAGCAGGATTAGTCATGCTAAAAGATCCACGCACAACCTTTAACTGTGCGACAACATTCAGGAATCTGTCTTTGGGCGGAAAACTGTCGTACCAAATTGGCATTTCATACGCAATATCAGACCAGCGCCACGTGAGAGCGTTTGATACAGATGTTCCCATAGGAAAAACGACTCCCGAGTATTCCAGGTTGCTCCCAGCAATTTTTGAAACTGTTTGCTTGATCTGGTTGTAGTTGGCGCTTAGAATCTGCCCGTGAGGAAATCTGTAGGAAATTTCTGGCGTCACAATCGACTGACTCCCAAACCCAAGATCGCTGTTGAGGTTCATGAGCGTTCCGCTCAAGCCCCGTGAAACGCCTCCAGAGACGTTGGGGCTAATCCAATACCCGATTGAAACTCCAAATCCTGGTTGCATGTCGACAGATGCGTCAGAATCTGCATAGGTCAAATGTGCCACCAGAGATATAACTAGGACGAGCATGGCGCTCTTGAAAAGCTTTTTCACGAGAAACCCCCGATTGACAAATTGAGCTTGACTAGCGAGTTTGAATTTCATCCCGATGTCACATTCTTTCGTGGTTATACTCTGTTGGTGAAATATCGGGAAAGAGTTCCTATGATTTCTTTGAAACTTTAAGATATCCTTCGAGCTTTTTGTCGCTTCAAAAATAAGGCCTAAAAGTTGGAAGAGGAAAAGGATGGGGTGCCACGAAAAAAGCAACTACTCCTGTCTGGAATACACAATAAATCATTTGGTGTTCGGAGGTTTCTCGTGCAGTTAAATCATCGGTTTTTGATTTTGGTTCTGGCTTTTGCTATCCTTTGCGTACGTTTCGTGTACGCAGATGACATGGATGACGTAAGCCCAACCGGTTTTAATGTTGGAGTGGGGGCCTGGATTAGCCCAAATTTTTCCGGACTATCCAAATCAACCGGCGGGACGGAAATGTCGCTTAACCACAATCTTGGTTTCACCACGCAAACTTTAATCGTGCCCGAGCTCTCCTATCGATGGGCACACGGCCAAATTTTGACGTTTAATTATCAATCCTACAACCAAACCGCAATCACTAATCTCAATGTACCTGAGAGCTTCCAAGGGATTACCTTTGCAGCTGGGGCTCGGGCAATGTCGACTACAAAACTGCAGTGGTCAAATGTTAACTATGAGCTGCCGGTCGTGTACGATCATTTTCCCCCTCACAATTACTTTCTCAACGCTGTGGCTGGAATCCGATTCTTGAACGGAAGCTTCACCATGAGTGATGCATTTGGGAACACCGGCACTCATTCGTACTTTTCAACGCCGTTACCGGAAGTTGGGATTCATGGACGTTACCGCGTGCATGGAGGAACCGACGTGGAGCTGAAGTTGACCGGGTTTCGGGTTGGATTTGTTGATTCAACGACCTGGCTTTATGATATTGAAGCGGGTGTGAACCAGAAGTTGTTTGATCTGCTCACTTTAACTGGGAAGTATCGTTTCAGCACGTTTTATGATGTGGATGGGAACAATAATGTATTTCAGTATCGCTTCTATGGTCCAGAAGTTGATGCGAGTGCGCATTTCTAAGACTTGGTTGTAAAGCCTAAACCCTGATGTCATTCCGAGGCCGAAGGCCGAGGAATCTGTTTTTATGCTGAGCGAAAAGCAGATTCCTCACTGCGTTCGGAATGACATTTTAATCTAGGCCTCCCAGCGGCCGGTGAACGTCCTCCAGAAACTTAACACAATCAACTTCAAGTCCAGCAAGAAGCTGTGGCTCTTCACGTAAACCAGATCATAACGAAACTTGTGCCGGTGATGAATATCGCGTGCCGCATACACTTGAGCTAAACCTGTCAGCCCTGGGGTTACCGTGATTCTTTCGTGAAAACCAGGGACATCTTCCAAGTGAACCTGCTCATCATGTGGCCCTGCAAGAATTTCCCCAGGCCGAAGCGGTCTTGGACCTACAAAGCTCATGTCGCCGCGTAGAATGTTCCATAGTTGTGGCAGCTCATCGAGCGCAGTCTTTCTGAGAATCTTGCCAACCCGGGTCACGCGCGGGTCATTCTTAAGCGCTTGCACAGGCCCTAGCCCCTCCTCCGCGTCGTGGTGCATGGTTCTGAACTTAACAGCGTAAAAGATTCGTCCACCTTTTCCCACACGAGCTTGCTTGTAAAAGATCGGTTCGCCGTCTTCCAAACGAATGGCAGCTCCAATCAAAAGCCAAAGTGGGCTTGATATACAAATCCCAACGAGGGCAAGCGTCTTGTCAAAAAATGACTTTAAGGAAAACGAGGAGCTTGATCGAGGTGGAACGATCGGAAAAGCAAAGGTCTTAGTTTCCCATTTTGTTGGAAGCGGGAGCAACACTTCGTTTGCCAATCCTACGGCTTCTTCTGGGTTCATCGCTTTCATCGGTAGGTTATACGGTTACGGGTACTGCTTCCTTCTCGGTGCTGATGGTTGATTTATACCATTGGATGGTTTTGGTCAGCCCTTCTTCAAAAGAAGTAGTGGACTTAAACCCAAATTCATGAGACGCGCGCGACGTATCGAGCTTTCTTCGTGGTTGACCATCGGGCTTCGTGGAATCCCAACGAATATCCCCGTTATAACCAACCAAATTGCAAATAAGGTGGGTTAGATTGCGAATGGAGATTTCGCTTCCAGACCCAAGGTTGACCGGTTCGGGTGATGAATAGCGTTCTGTCGCCAGAACAATTCCTTCGGCGGCATCCTCGACGTAGAGAAATTCACGAGTTGCCGATCCGGTTCCCCAGACCTCAAGATAAGGTCGATTATTAGCCTTTGCTTCCACCGCTTTTTTAATGAGCGCGGGAATCACATGGGACGAATCAGGATTGAAGTTGTCGCGCGGTCCATACAGATTTACCGGAAGAAGATAAATGGCATCAAATCCATATTGAGCTCGGTATGCTTGAGCCTGCACGAGAAGCATTTTCTTAGCAAGCCCATACGGCGCGTTTGTTTCTTCAGGATAGCCGCTCCAGAGATCGTCTTCCCGAAACGGGGTTGGCGTGAACTTAGGATACGCGCACACGGTGCCAAGCGCCACAAACTTTTCTACGCCGGCTAGCCTGGCTTCTTCCATAAGCTGAGCTCCCATCATTAAGTTATCGAAGAAAAGCTCACCAGGAATCTTCTGATTGAGGCCTATGCCCCCCACTTTCGCAGCCAAATGAATCACCACGTCTTGTTCCCGAACAACCTCGCGACAAACGACTCGATCGCGCAAATCAAACTCGTCAGACCGAGGGACGAAAATATCACGCACCCCGCGTTCTGTAAGCTTTTCGATGAGGTGAGAGCCTAAAAACCCCCCACCTCCGGTGACAAGTACACGTTTCCTTCGAAGATCCATCATGTTCCTTCCTTTTCGAACCGTATGATGGAAACAATCAACCTGAGTTTAAGACCACGAAAAAATCAAGCTCTTGTTTCTAGATAAAGAGGGATTTCCCTTTTCCATAATCGGGAAACTCCTGATTGAATTCAAGCGCAATCTTTGGCCGGATACTAACGTCGCGTTCCGTCCGCCCGAATGCTCAAGTACGGAAAAGTACGTTCCGCTTCGTCCGGACGTCCGCTCCGCGTCTCCGGCTCAAATATTGCGCTTGTTTTGAAAAACATAACACCAAATTCAATATCCGGAATTAAACCGCCTTGAGGAGTTCGCGATATTTATCCGCCGCTTGCTTTCTTGTAAAGTGAGCCTCGAAACAGCGCCGGGCATTTTCGCCCATCTGACGAATCTTGTCGCGGTCCCGAAGACATTCTTGCAGAATTTTTACAACCTTCTCAGGGTTTCGCTCCGAAACTACAAATCCGCAGTTATATTGCCGAATGATTCGCGCCATCTCACACTCGCCGCCCAGGAGCGCGAGAATAGGTCTACCACTTGCAAGGATAGAATAAAATTTGCTAGGAACCGCCAGCCCCTCCAGTCCTTGCTCCAAGGCTACCACTGATAAGTCGGAGGCACTTAATAAATCCGGAAGATCTTGTCGGGGTTGAAACGGAAAAAAGAGAACATTCTTTAATCCTGAAGATGAAACCATCGACTGGAGTTTTTCCTTTTTTCCCCCTTCACCAATGAAGACAAATCCCATTCCGGAATGCTCCAACGATTGTGCGGCATCAATGAGCGGTTCTAGATCGTGATTAAAGCCAAGATTTCCCGAATATTGGACCACGAACGTGTATGGAAGTGGATTTTTTTGAAGAAATCGATTTTCATCCCGTGGGACAGGATGGATCAGGGTTTCATCAGCCCAGTTGTGGATGACTTCTACTTTTCCATCAATGAAGGAAGCTTGTTTGTCTGTCTTGATTTGTTCTAGAATGATCCTAGCCATATCTTCAGCCAAAACGATAATCTTAGAAGCATTCCGATAGGTTATCCGGTTTAGTGCGTTCCATATTTTCACGGTAAAACCATTTGGCTTAAAAAATCCAAGTTTGACGCCGATGTCGGGATACACGTCATGCACCAATACCACATAAGGTTTTCTTCTGAGCCATTTCAAGAGCGGTCCTATGAAGGGCAAGACGGGTGGCGATGACACCAAAAGAAGTGGGTAGGGACTTCGATCGAAGAGGAGATTCCAGAAGGCAAAGAAAGCAAACGATGCCCAGTTCAGGATTCGACCCAACCTCCTGTTTTTATCGAAGGTTGTGGACGCGATTCTTCGGATATCGATTCCTTGAACCGTTTCTTGTTTTGGATGGGGAACGTGTTTTTCGTAATAGTGGGGCTGTGCGGTGTAAACTCGGACATGGAGCCCTTGACGTGCAAGAGAAACCGCCAAATCAGTGAGCACCTGACCTGTACCCGAAATTTCCGGATAAAAAGTGATGGTGGCGATGACTACGCCGGCGGGATTAGTTTTGTCTTTGATTATCTTCACGGCCGATCACCATGTTCCCCATGACCAGCGTATCCATGCGCGTTCGACTAAAACACTCCACGGCTTCTTCCGGGGTGCAAACGATCGGTTCATTCTCGTTAAAGGAAGTGTTCAGAACGACAGGGACGCCGGTGATTTTTTCAAAGGCTTTGATCATGCTCCAATAAAACGGATTTGCATCTCGAGTAACCGTTTGCACGCGTCCGGTGCCATCCACATGCGTAGGCGCCGGGATGTCATGCTGTTTCTCAGGTTTTACGTGATAAGTGAACAACATGAATGGAGTCGGATGTGAGATTTCGAAATATTCTCCTGTCGCTTCTTCTAGTACTGAGGGGGCAAACGGACGAAATGGCTCGCGTAGCTTAATCCTCTTGTTCAAAATGTCTTTCATGTCGGTTCTTCTTGGATCAGCCACGATGCTTCGATTGCCCAATGCCCTTGGACCAAATTCCATTCGGCCTTGATAAAGCCCAACCACTTTTCCCTCACTCACGGCTTTAGCAGTGACCTCTGGAACTTCTCCTGACGGGAATTCCTTAAAGTGAATCTTCTTTTCTTCGAGTACATGTTTAATTTTTTGGTTGGAGTATTCTGGGCCGTAATAGGCATGACGCATGACGAAGCTCCGCGGGTTTTTCAGGAGTTCATGGTAAACGTAATATGCTGCCCCAATTGACGTTCCCGAATCATTGGCGGCTGGCTGAATGTAAACTTCTTTAAATGGAGTTTGGTCAAAAATTTGACCGTTTACCACACAATTCAGCGAAACGCCGCCAGCCATCACCAACTTATCGCATTTTGTCTTTTCATAAAGATTGTTAAGTATTGAAAACATGATGGTTTCCAGTTGATCTTGGAGAGAGTGTGCGATGTCTTGATGTGACTTGTCGATGGCGCTTCCAGGCACGCGTTCGGGACCAAGGAGCTTTTCAAGATTTTTGGAGTAAAGGTCGCCGATTGCGGGACTCCCTTTTTCCCAAGTCATGGTCACGCCTTCCGTGGTGTGCTTGAAATAAGGAAGAGCCAGCTCAAACGAAATTCCGCCGTTTTTGTGAACAATTTTCGAAAACTGTTCGCGATAGCTCGGTTCGCCATAAGCAGCAAGCCCCATCACCTTGTATTCATCTCCATAGTGCTTAAATCCGAGATATTGCGTGATGGCAGTGTACATCACTCCCAGCGAATGGGGGAAACCTACGAAACCTTTAATCTTCATTTCGTTCCCTTGTCCGATTCCCCACATGGTGCTTACGAAATCGCCGAATCCATCGACGCTTAAGAGAGCAGCCCTTTCAAAAGGGGAAACAAAAAAACTGGATGAGAGATGGGACCGGTGGTGTTCCACCCAATGGACTTTGGCCTTAATGGATTTAGGGTCGGTGTCGACCGCTTTGGCCACCTCGGCTACGATATTCCAAATCTTCTTGGTGCTCATGAAACGATCGAAGAGTTGACTCCACTTTTTTCGCTTTAAAGAATGGAAAAGCTTTCGATGAAGATGGGCTTTCGGGTTTCGACTCACGGCGATATGTGAGATGTCTGATGCTTTGATCCCAACCGTTTCAAGGCAGTAGCGCACCGCCTGATAGGGAAAACCCGCGGCGTGCTTGAGACGAGAGAACCGCTCTTCCTCAGCAGCAGCCATCAATTTTCCGTCGACTACAATAGCTGCCGAGGCGTCGCCATGGTAGGCATTAAGTCCAAGGATGATCATCAGATTGAGAACCTCTGTGTGCTGTATGCGATATTGATTTTATGAAGTTGTGAGGCTTCTTTGGCCCGCTCGAAGATTATCATTCAAAAATGACTGTTATGCCTTCTCCAAGAGTTAGGAAGCTCCTTTCAGCGAATCCAGAAGCTCAAAAAAACCCGGGAAAGAAATATCCGCCCATTCTGCTTCCTGCAAGATCATCGGACCTTCGGCGACCAACCCTGCAATCGCAAAGGCCATGACG
>Ga0207160_1083_pt1 | contig 10131 bp, 12 predicted proteins | sample Alteio_BWMinHeat_21_FD_153510 | JGI IMG/M metagenome (GOLD analysis project Ga0207160, IMG submission 153510) | Enriched cells from forest soil in Barre Woods Harvard Forest LTER site, Petersham, Massachusetts, United States -... | ecosystem: Environmental > Terrestrial > Soil > Temperate forest >... | reverse complement strand
ACTAAAATAATTGCCAGCATCTTTGGGGTTAAGGCTTACGGCCATATCGTAATCTTTAAACGCCGACTTAAAATCGATCTGCCGAATTTTTGCATCGCCACGCAAACGATAGGCCTTGTACATTTTGGGATTTATTTGGATTGCCTTATCGTAATTTTTCATAGCCTCTTCGTAATTTTTTAGTCCATAATAAGCTGCGCCAATGTTTGTATATGCGGTATCGCTTTGGGGGTTTAGGCTTATGGCTTTTAGGTTATCTTGTATGCTGCCGGCATAATCGCGTAGACGACCTTTTGCACGCCCGCGGTTTATATAGGCATTTACATTGTAAGGGTTGGATTCAATTAACCGAGTATCAATTTCTACCACTTGTTTTAGAGAATCGACGAGCAGAGAATCTCGTTGGGCAATACAATTTATGCTTAGCAGGGTGATAAAAATGAGTAAAACTTTTTTCATTTTTTTATTTGCAATATTTGGCAATGTTGTATGTTGCTTGCGGCTCATTAAGTCCGACAGCTTTTACCCAATCGATACAGGCGCCTGTCTTATCGCCCACTTTTTGTTTAAAGTTGCCGCGACGAAAAAAAGCTTCGCCGTATCGGGGGTTGAGTTCGATTGCCTTATCGCAATCATAAATTGCTAAATCGAAATTATTTAAACGCGCATAGCTGTGCGCACGTCCACAATAAGCATGCGCATTTTTTGGATTTAACTGGATGACTTTGGTATAATCTTCGATAGCTTCGACATACAAATCTAATTGAAAGCGGCAACTGGCACGATGATAAAATACATTATAATTAGTAGGATCTAACTCAATGGAAGTGTTATAATCAACCAGAGCACCTTTATAATCTTTAAGCGCAAACTTGCAATTGCCACTGGCATTAAAGGCATGTGAATTTTCGGGTTGCAGGTCGATTACTTTGGCATAATCGTACCATGCTTTTTTATACTCTTGTAAATCGTATTTTATATTGGCACGGTTAAAATACGCATCAGCATTATTAGAATCTAATTGGATAGCTTTATTATAATCGTGCATGGCATAATCATATTTTTTTAAGTGACGTTGTATGTTGCCACGATAATTATACGAATCAACAAATTTTGGGTTTATGGCTATAGCCGAATCATAATCGGCTATGGCTGCTAAATAATTATGACTGCTATTATTTGCTATACCCCTAAAGCAATACGCTTTAAACATTTTTGGATTTAGTTGTATGGCCTTATCGAAATTTTTAATTGCCTCGGGGTAATTTTGTAAGCCCGAATAAGCCACACCTATGTTGGTATAAGCAGTATCAGTTTGTGCTTTTAGTTCGATAGCTTTTAAATTATCCTCTACACTGCCTATATAATTATGTAATTGAATTTTTACGCGAGCGCGGTTTATGTAAGTGTTTACATTATTAGGGTTTGCCTCAATAAGTTTGGTATATTTTACAAGGGCTTTTTGCAGGGAATCGGTTCGTAGAGAATCTTTTTTAAGAGAAGCTTTTTGGGCAAAAGCGCTTAGGCTTAACAGGATAATAAATATGATGAGGATATATCTCATGCTGAACGAAAGTACAGGTTTAATATTAGCAGGTTTATGCCACTTAGTTAAAGATATATAAATTATTTATGCTTAACCAATTGTGCAAATTATACATTTTGTTATTACGGAAACAAATTTTATATTTGGTTTGATATGGAGACAATTGATTGTAATACAGCTACGTTACGCATGCTTGACAAAAATATGCTGTTGGTTACTATGAAGGAGGATGCGGAGGTTGATTTGGCTGCTGCCATAGAAAACCATGAAGTGGCCATACGTTTAACTAAAGGCGACAAATATTTATGCTTAGTAGATGCACGTGTATATACTACTATTACAGATGAAGCAAGAAAATATGCAATGAACCCTGAAATGTATAAACATGTTATTGCGCAGGCTGTTGTTATAACATCGTTAGCCACAAGATTGCTAGCTAATTTTTTGATGCCGTTTACAAAAAGAAACAAGATTGTTGAAATGAAGCTTTTTAATGATTATGATTTGGCCTATAATTGGCTGCAAGAAAAATTAGCAAAAGATGAAATGCTAATGACGTCGGATTCGTTAAGAGCATTGTAAACTTATAGTTTACCTAAGTTATTTTGGCTTTACGAGTATGTGGCGTAAATCAACCAAATTATCGTGTTTGGCAATTAATTGAATAAAGTGAAAACCATATTGGGTTTCAAAAATTTCGGAAATTTCACCTGGCTCCATCCTAAAAGCAACACTTTCAAACTCGGGTACAAATTGTCCACGGGCAATGTTATCGTAACGTCCGCCTGTTTTAACAGATCCTGGGTCTTCGCTATAAAGTGTAGCAATTGCACTCATGCTTTCACCATCAAGCACACGCTGGCGATAGCCTTCTATTTTTTCTTTAGCGGCGGCTTTAGATTCTTCGCTAACGAAGAAATTTTTTGTTTGTTGGGCTTGTGACCAAGAGGCAAGCAACAGCAAAAAGGAAATGCAAAGTGTTTTCATTTTATTTGTTTAGTAAATATAATCAAAACTATTTTGGAATTATTAGTACATGACTTACATCAATTAAATCATCATGTTTGGCAATTAATTGTACAAAATGAAAACCGTATTGGGTTTCGAACACTTCGGAAATTTGACCGGGCTGTAAAGCAAAAGCCACCTTTTCGAACTCGGGTACAAACTGTCCGCGGGCAATGTTATTATAACGTCCGCCTGCTTTGTTTGAGCCGGGGTCGTCGCTATACTCCTGAGCAGCTTCGCCAATGGTCATTTCTTTGCTGATTACTTTTGCACGAATGCCTTCTAATTTTGCTTTTGCCTGGTCTTTAGATTTTTGACTGACAACTGCAGATACCGTAGTGGTGGCATCTTTTGTTTCTGCTGCTGCTGTTGGTGCAGCATCAGTTTCTTTTGGTTTATTAGTACAAGACCATGCAAGAGTTGCTACCAGTATAGAAATGTAAATTGTTTTTTTCATTTTTATTGTTTAGGTAAATATAAACCAAGTAACGATAGGCAGCTATTTTTATTGCACTGCAATTATAGTTGGGTTGTGGTTAACAGGGAAATTTACCGAGTTTGCAATAAAACACATTTGATGCGCTTTTGCATGCAGTTGTTTTGCTTTGTCCTGCAGGGCGGGGTTTGTTATTGTAACCACCGGGTTTAAGGTAATTTGAGAAAAATGCCCTGGTGCATTTACGGGTTCAACCAAAATGCCCGTTGGATTGTCAATATAATTGGTAACTACAATGCCCGCATCGGCACATAGGTGCAAGTACCATAGCATGTGACAAGATGATACAGAGGCAAGCAAAAAATCTTCGGGGTTGTGTTTTGTTTTATCGCCACGAAAGGCGGTATCGGATGAACCAAGAATTTCTGGTTTATTATTAATTAAAATAGAATGACTTCTTTCATACTCTTTATAATTTGAAGTACCCGCTCCTTTGTTCCCCGTCCACTTTAGGGTTAAGGTGTAATTGTGTTGTTTGCTCATGCGATTGTTTCTATTTTTTTGCAATTAATTTATTTAAACTGTGGGCTATATATTTTTCAGGAGTAATAAGAGCACGCTGTATTCGTCTTGCATAGTATATGCTATCCATTACTTCTTTATTTTTTTCGTGAAGTTGTTCGTAAGCTTTATCTACACGTTGTTTTTGTTTTTCGATAATGACTTTTTGTTTGTTGGTTATACGGAAACGGTTATACATAAATACAGCAAACACAGCCACTAAAACCAACAAGCCTATAACAGCATAAATAACAATGCGTTGTTTTTGTTTCTCTTCGGCATGTATAACATCTAATTTATCCTGTGCGGCTTTGGTAGCAATTTCTTTCTTATCAAACTCGTACTGCATGCTAGCTTGCAGGCTTTTCTTTTGGGTTTCTTCATTATTGAGACTATCGCGATAAATTATATAAAGTTTTTGATGTGCAAAGGCTGCTTTAAAGTTGCCAGTGGTGCTATCTAATGTAACAAGGTTTGTGTAACTATCTTTAATAGCATCTTTGCTTCCGATTTCTTGTCCTAGTTGCAGGGCTTTGCTCAGGTAGGTTTGCGCATCGGGTGTTTTATTTAGTTTGGTATATATCTGTCCCAGATTTACAAAAGAGGCTGCTATGCCTTCTTTATCTTCCATCTCTTGTTGCATTTTTAAGCCGGCAAAATAGTTTTGCAAGGCTAAAGGATAGTTTTGCTGCGCATAATATATATTACCAATGTTGTTGTATGAGTAAGCAATGCCTTGTTGGTTTTTAATTTGCTGATAAATCTGTAAACCCGCAAAATGGTTTTGCAGAGCTTGAGTAAATTTACCCTGGTAATAATAAATAAGTGCTATGTTGTGATATGCTGTTGCGATATTGGGGTCATCTTTTATTTGCTGAAAAATTTTTAAGGACGCAAAATAGTTTTGCAGAGATAAGGGATAATTGCCCTGGTACATATAAATAATGGCTATGTTGTTATATGATGTTGCAATGCCTTGTTTATCATTAATTTGCTCGCGGATTTTTAGGGCGGCGAAATGGTTTTGCAGGGCTAAAGGATAATTGCCTTGAGCATCGTAAATGAGACCGATGTTGTTGTAAGAAGCAGAAGTGCCTTGTTTATCATTAATCTCCTGACGCACTTTTAAGGCAGCCGTATGCATTTTTAAAGCTTCGGGATAGTTGCCAACATCGTAATAAATAAGCCCCAAGTTGTTATACGAATAAGTTAAGCCTTTTTTAAAAACAAGGCTTTGTGCCAATGCTAAGGATTGTTTACCATAGGTTAAAGCGGTATTGAATTCGTTAATTAAAATGTACTCGCGGCATAATCTGTAAAGGTGTATGTCTTTAATGGTATCTTCTTTATCGGTTTTAATAAGTACAGCAAGAGAATCGATTTTTTGGTTTTGGGCGAATAAAAAACTACTTATAAAAAGAAAAAGAAGCAGTAATTTATTTTTCATACAGAAGGAAAGTTAAGTTAAATATAATAAAATTATTTTGCGTTGGTGCCGCGTTAGAGATGGCATAGGAAAACTTTTGGTAACCCAAACCTTACAGCGTACAGCCCAACAGTGGTAAACCGTCAGAACGCCCTAGTAATTAAAACACTAAATTATTTTAAACCTAAAATAGAGTTGGCGGTGGATAAGAATTTTATTTCTTCTTTACCGGGCTCGGCACCCGGTGGGTAACCAAGGCTGCCCAGTGCACTAATTTTTAAAGTGTTTGCTTTGGTATCGGGTTCGGTGTTGAAAAGCCAAACGGTTGGAAAACCTTGTACCTGAAAGGTTTGTTGTAAATCGTTATTTTGTTTGGCGAGGTCGGGCGGCAGTTGTTTACGACGCGGAAAATCTAACTCAAGCAGTACAACATTTTTTTGCGCCCAGGTTATAAAAGCATCTTTACTAAATACATTGTTGTTTAGTTTTATGCACCAACCGCACCAATCGCTACCGGTAAAAAAAGCAAAAATGGGTTTGTGCGTTTTTATAGAAACCTGACTTGCTTCGGTTAAACTGGTGTACCAAACTAATTTGTTTTGTTGTGCAAAAACAATTGTATTTAACACCATTAACAAAAACAAGATTTTTACTTTTTTTTGCATGTTATACTATTTTTAATGTTTTTTGATTATTGTTCAGCATTAATAAAGCTTTTTCAGATCTTACCTGACGGGTTTCTTCTTTTTTGGCTGAGCCCACCCAATCGCAATAGGCTTGCTTACATGATCTTGACAGTGTATCGAAAAAATCGTTTGCTTTTTTGTTTTTGTTTAACAAAGCCTGCAATTCAGCCGGAGTGCCTTGTATGTGTTCGCCTTTTTTTAGCATGTTTTTGTTTTATAAAGATACAAAAAATTGTTTTGATGGTTTAATTGACCTACAACGTAAACAAAGGTTAAATTTTTTGAGTTCACATAAACAACCTTTACATTTGATACATATGGAGATTTTTGAGGGTAAGACGGCCACTATAAGCATGATTAGCCATAATATTATGCTGGCTGTTATGAAAGAAAATGTGGAGGTGGATGTAGCTGCTATTGCTGAAAATTATGAAATAGCCATGCGTTTAGCAAAGGGAGAACGCTACGTATCGTTAGTTGATGCACGAAAGAAGGCCACCTTAACAGTTGAAGCAAGAAAAGTAGCTGCCAATCCCGAAATATACAAACTGGTTATTGCGCAGGCAATTGTTATAAAATCGGTAGTTACCCGATTGCTTGCTAATTTTACTTTGAATTTTACCCAGCAGAATAAAAATGTGGAGATGAAAATTTTTAATGATTATGACGAGGCTTTAACCTGGCTGAAAGGAAAATTACTGGAAGAACAAGCTGCCCTAGCTATGGAAAAATTCAGGAATAAATTAAAGGGTTAAAATTATAAGGCAGCATACTGCCCAAAGCTTGTAATCAATCGGATTGCCCTTATTGTTTTGGAAATAAATTAAGGAAAGTCATATACAGGTCAAGCTCGGCTACAACTTTTAAAAAGTTGTCGAATTCAACCGGTTTTACTAAATAACTATTGGCACCCAACTGATAACAGGTTTTAATATCAGGACTTTCTTTTGATGAAGTAAGTACTATAACCGGGATGGTTTTTGTTTGTTCATCTGCTTTAATTCTTCGCAAAACATCTATACCATTTATTTTAGGCATATTTATATCAAGCAAAATAATTTTTGGTTTCATCTCAAAATTTCTGCCGGCATATCGGCCAATGCAAAAAATAAATTCTAAGGCTTCGGCACCATCTTTAACATGCACAATGTTTTTTAACGCACTGCTTTTTTTTAATGAGCGCATAGCTAATTCCGCATCTGCTGAATCATCTTCAACCAAAAGAATTTCTACTTCACTATTTTCCATAAAAAAATATTTCTACTAAGCCCATCATTGTGCCTTACTAATTTACGGCTAAAGACTAAGCTTGCGCATGCTTAACACATAAAAAAAATGTATAAAATTGTTAAATACTAAATACAATACTGCATACATAAGGCAATATGTAAGATTTACGCATTTTCTGTATTTTTTTATAATTGCGAATGAATTATGTTTGCTTTATCTATAACCACTCATAAGTTTTTTTTACTGGCAAGCAAACAACATAATTTTTTTATGACATCACCCATATTAATTAATAAGCAATTAAAGGCTAAACATTTTTACTATTTTACTTTAAACAAATTAAAGCTTGTAGTTAGTTTTTTAGTAATTACAAGTGTTGTTTTTTCGCAAACAGAAGATACCACATTATCGCCTGCCAGTTTAAAAAAACTAAGCCTGGAAGATTTAATGAATGTGGAAGTAACGTCGGTATCAAAACGCCCTGAGAAATTAAACGAAGTGGCATCGGCTGTTCAGGTTATAACCGGAGATGATATTCGCAATGCGGGCATTAAAACATTACCCGAAGCATTAAAACTTGCGGCTAATTTACAAGTGGCACAAGTTAACTCAAGTCAATGGGCTATAAGTGCGCGTGGCTTTGATAATGTGCTGGCAAATAAATTGCTGGTGCTTGTTGATGGGCGCACGGTTTACACACCCATGTATGGCGGTGTATTTTGGGATGTGCAAAATGTTATGCTTGAAGATGTAGACAGAATAGAAGTTATAAGCGGACCCGGTGGAACCTTGTGGGGTGCCAACGCAGTTAATGGTGTTATAAATATTATTACAAAAAACTCGTCAAAAACACAGGGCTTGTATGCTGATGTATCTACTGGCAACACCATGCCGGTGCAAGCCAATATTCGTTCGGGTGGTAAAATAGCTGAAGGACTTACTTACCGCGTTTATGGTACAGGTTATCAATTAGCCAGCACAGTTGATACGGTGAACAAAGGCCTGAAGGCGGGTAAAAGTGCGCAAGACCAATGGGCTATGATACAAGGTGGTTTTAGAACAGATTATACGGCCAAAAAAGACCAGCTAAGTGTAATTGCCAATATGTATTACGGCAAACCTAACCCCGATGGCACAGTGCCAGTTACCACCAGTGGCGAAAATGCGGTAGCACGCTGGAACCATACAATTGGGCAGGTAGGCGATTTTCAGTTACAAGGTTATTACGATCACACCTGGCGCGACTTTGGAAATAAATTTACCGAAGATGCAAAAACATTTGACATGGAGTGGCAAAACCGTTTCAGGCTTGGTAAAAGACAAACTGTTACCTATGGAGGTGATGTGAGGGGGATTCATCATGAAGTGGCAGATATACCTGGTTTTGGTTTTACACCCGCAAACAAAATGTTATACCTTTATAGTGGATTTTTGCAATACGAGGCCATGCTAATTAAAGACAAATTACGTTTTACACTTGGTGCAAAGCTTGAGCATAATAGTTATACCGGGTTACAATATCAACCAAACGCACGCCTTACTTACACGCCAACAAAACGCAACACTATTTGGGGAGCGGTGTCGCGTGCGGTAAGAAACCCATCGCGAATAGACCGGGAGTTTGCTGTATCGTTATCACCTACCCTGCCACTTGAAATGGGCACCGATAGTTTTAAATCAGAAACTGTAATTGCTTATGAATTAGGCTGGCGTTTTCAGGCATCAAAAAAAGTATCTGCTTCGGTATCTTCTTTTTATAACTCATACGATAATATACGAAGTGCCGAACCAGGTAAAGGCCCATTGGGTTATCCATATCCTATTACATATGGCAACGGTGTTAAAGGCGAAACTTACGGAGTTGAAGTATCGGCCAATGCGCAGGTAACCAGTTGGTGGAATTTACGCGGGGGATATACTTTTTTGAAAAAAAATTTATGGGATAAAGAGGGCAGTAAAGATTTGAATAATGCAACTGCCGAAAGCGCTGACCCCATGCATCAATTTTTAATTCAATCAAATATTAAACTTCCGTATCATTTTCAATTTGGTACCGTAGTACGTTATGTTGGTGAGTTACCAAGGCCTGTTCCAAAAGGATATATCGGCTTACCACTTAAACCTGCTGTAAAAGCATATACAGGTTTAGATTTAAAACTTGGCTGGAATTATAAATGTTTGGAGCTAAGTGTAGTTGGGCAAAATTTATTGTATAACCAACATCGCGAGTTTCAGGCAACGACAACTATTCGCGAAATACCAAGAAGCATATATGGAAGAATTGCATGCCGCTTTTAAAAAAAATAGTCTATAGCCGTTTACTATTTTTACTTGTTTTTTGCCATGCGTTTTTTGCATCGGCACAAATTGCTACACGCGAGTATCAGGTAAAAGCTGTATTTGTATTTAATTTCAGTCAGTTTGCCGAGTGGCCTGCACAGGCATTTGCTAACCCCGAATCGCCGGCCGTAATTGGCATTTTAGGCAAAGACCCTTTTGGGCCTTACCTGGCCGAAACCATTGTAGGCGAAAACCTTAATAAACACCCTTTAGTAATTCAGCATTTTAATGATGTGGATGAAGTAAACAATTGCCAAATTTTATTCATCAACATAAGTGATAAAAATAAACTGAAAGCCATACTCGAAAAACTAAAAGGAAAAAACATACTTAGCATAAGCGATGCAAACGGTTTTGCAAAATTGGGCGGAGTAGCAAGACTTTATACTAAGGATGATAAAATAAATATTCAGATAAATATTGAAGCAGCTAAAGAGGAAAATATAATTATAAGCTCTAAGCTGCTTAAGTTGGCTGAAATAGTACAAACAGATAAAAAATAACATCATGGCGTATAAAAACATATCTATACGAAATAAGCTGATGCGGGTAATTATGCTGGTGTGCGGTATAGTTGTATTGGTAACTTGCGCTATTTTCTTTTTGTACGATTTTTATTCGTTCCGCGATAGCGCGTTGCAAAACATTTCTACCTCGGGACAAATAATTGCTAACAACAGTACAGCCGCACTTGCTTTTGAAAGTAAAGAAGATGCCCAGGAAATATTAAGCGCCCTAAAAGCCGAACCACATATAATAGCCGCAAGCATTTACGATGCTTACGGAAATATTTTTTGTTCTTATCCTTCGTCTTATAATATAAATGAACTTCCGGTAAAGCCGGGCGCTAATGGCTACCATTTTACCAACGCAACGTTAGAAGGTTTTCAGCCCATTG
>Ga0207160_1081_pt1 | contig 10351 bp, 11 predicted proteins | sample Alteio_BWMinHeat_21_FD_153510 | JGI IMG/M metagenome (GOLD analysis project Ga0207160, IMG submission 153510) | Enriched cells from forest soil in Barre Woods Harvard Forest LTER site, Petersham, Massachusetts, United States -... | ecosystem: Environmental > Terrestrial > Soil > Temperate forest >... | reverse complement strand
TGTTCATCCATTTCGTCCATTGAATTTCCGCGACTGCAAGACGAGATTAGCCTTTTCCCCGCGCTAGTTTTGGCGAGTGAAAACGAAGTGAAAAGCGTCATTCTTGTCAGCAAGAAGCCGCTTGAAAAACTTGGTGGGGCCATCATCGCTACAACGAACGCCAGTTCCACCTCGAGCGCTCTCCTGAAGATTATCCTGGCCCGGCGCCAAATAGAGGCCGATCTTGCGCTCACCGATCATCCGCTTCTCGCGCTCGACCACGGGGCGACCGCAGCACTTCTCATCGGGGACCAGGCGTTGCTGGCGGCTGAAAAATTTGCGGGGAATCATTATACGTATGATTTGGGGAGCCTTTGGAAAGGTTTGACTGGGAAGCCTTTTGTTTGGGCACTTTGGGCGATTCGAAATGAGAATTTGGAAGATGCTCCGAAAATTTATCAGGCACTTCTGGATTCGCGTGCCCTAGGGGTTGGAGCTATCCCTGCAATTTCCGAACGGGCCGCATCGAAACTAGGAGTCGAACCCGGCTTCATGGAAAAGTATTACCGGAATTTCGATTATTATCTTCTCACAAGCCATCTGGAGGGTTTGCAGTTGTATTACGATTATGCTTACAAAATTGGATTAGTTCCCCGATGCCCAGAAATTGTGTTTGCGGAAACGATCCAATGTTCGCGGGAAGCGCTCTAAGATGCTGAACGTCACGACCAGTCGGCCAACTTTTTCAATTGAGGAGAAAGTGATCCGTGGAGAGCGCTTAACTCAAGAGGAAAGCTGTTCGCTGTTCAACGTGGATTTGTTTACGCTCGGTCGGTGGGCTGATTTTCGCCGAAAGGTGCTTCACCCCGAACCGATTGCGACGTTTGTGGTTGATCGAAATTTAAATTACACAAACGTTTGCAACACCGACTGCAAGTTTTGCGCATTTTATCGACATCCCACTGCACCCGACGCATATGTTCGAAGCATCGAAGAAGTCTTAAACAGAATTCAAGAGCTTGTTGAGATTGATGGAACGCAAGTCCTTTTACAAGGCGGACATAATTCATCGTTGCGGCTTAATTATTATACTGATTTGTTGAAAGCAATCCGGACGCGATTTCCGCAAGTTCACATCCATAGCTTTTCACCGTCAGAAATTGATTTTATTGGTCGGCGAGAAGGGTTGACCAGCCTTGAAGTCTTGAAAATTTTAAAAGAAGCGGGATTAATGTCGGTTCCGGGTGGTGGCGCTGAGATTCTGGTTGACCGGGTGAAAAACTACATGAGCCCATATAAGATTCAGCCATCCAGATGGCTTGGGATCATGGAAGAAGCCAATTCGATTGGACTGCATACCACCGCGACCATGGTGTATGGCGCTGTGGAATCGAAAGAAGAGCGAATCGAGCACCTCATGCGGATTCGAGAGCTGCAAGATAAGACGGGAGGCTTCAAGGCGTTCATTCTCTGGAGCTACTCGTTTTCGAATACGCCGCTCTTCCATTTGACGGAAGCCACCGGAAGTGAATATCTCCGCATGGTGGCGATTGCCCGCCTTGTTCTCGACAATGTTCCAAACTTGCAAACCGGCTGGCTTACCGAATCGAAGCGCCTGGCGCAAGTGGCGCTCTCTTATGGCGCAAACGATATGGGGGGCATTTTAATGGAAGAGAATGTGGTGAGCGCTACTGGAATCAAAACGCCGATGATGACCAAAGAAGAAATGATTCGATTGATTCGCGATACCGGCAAGACCCCCGCGCAAAGAAATACGCGGTATGAGATTGTCAAGATTTTTCATGATAAACCGAGGACACATACCCCATTTGCCCTTTGAACTTTGGGCTGACTCAAAAAATTAGGTATGTGTCCTCGGTTTTTACATTTATGTTTTGATGTTGGATCCCCGCGTTTGCGAGGGTGACATAGGATACATAAATGAAAATCTTCTTGCCACTTATCCTTGAAGGTGTCGCCTCCATCTCTTCGAACATTAGTGCAAAAGGGAGGTGTGGAACATGACTCCAGCAATTATCTTAATCGCGATCCTTGCGGTTGTGGTGCTCTGGTTTATTTCCACTTACAATGGGCTTATCAGTTGGAGAAATCGGGTGAAAGATGCGTGGTCCCAAATTGATGTGCAATTGAAGCGGCGCTACGATCTCATTCCAAATTTGGTGGAAACGGTCAAAGGATATGCCACACACGAGCAAACTGTTTTTGAAAATGTCACCAAGGCGCGAGCGGCATCGATGCAAGCGCAAGGGGTCGAGGAGACGGCTAAGGCTGAGAACCAACTCAGCCAAACCTTGAAGTCGCTTTTTGCGGTTTCAGAAAACTATCCTGAATTAAAAGCCAACCAAAATTTTCTAGCGCTCCAAGAAGAGTTAAGCTCGACCGAAAACAAGATCTCATTTGCTCGCCAATTTTACAATGATAGCGTCATGGAATACAATACTCGTCTCCAACGGATTCCAGCGAACTTGGTTGCGTCTATCGGCAACTTCCAGCCGGAACAGTTTTTTCAAGTGGGCTCTGCGGATGAGCGGCAAGCGGTTAAGGTTCAATTTTAACGGACTTAACATAATGATTCATTCCGTTAAAATTGAACGGGATTTTTTCGCCGACCTACGGGAGGATCAGTGGAGCAAATCGGGGATTTGCGAAACGACAGAAAAAATCCCCGTTACATCTCAGCGAAATAAGATCGACAATCTTATTTCGCTGCAAACGAGTAAGCACACTCAAATCAGAAACCTGTCCCATTTTCTTTAAAAGCATGATAGCTCAACCTGAAAATCTCTTCGATCGGATCGCGAGAAATCAACGCGATTCTTATCTGCTTATCGGAACCGTTGTTGCGCTCATCGTGATTCTCGGATATGTATTGGGTGCCGCGATGGGAAACCCAACGATGGGGCTTGGAATAGCGATGATCTTTGCGCTTTTTCAAACGGCAATCTCGGTGACCGCGGGCGATTCGATTCTTTTGGCGTTGAGTGGAGCCAAGGAGATTCAAAAAAGCGACAACCCAGTTCTTTTTGATGTCGTTGCGGAGATGGCGGTAGCGGGTGGGATTCCGATGCCAAAAGTCTTCATCATTAATGATAATGCTCCCAATGCTTTTGCAACCGGTCGAAATCCGCAAAACTCAGATGTTGCAGTGACTGTGGGGCTGCTCAAGCGTCTTGATCGTGAAGAGCTACAAGCGGTGATTGGCCATGAAATGTCCCATGTACGCGATAATGACGTTTTCTTTGCGACGTTAATGGGGGTGATGGTTGGTTCGATTGCTCTTTTGTGCGATTTTTTTGGACGGTTTCGCATGGGAGAAAGTCGAGATGATGACAATCGTGGAAACGGATTGTTTATTATCCTCTGGATCCTCTTAAGCATTTTGGCTCCTATTGTAGCGTATATTATTCAAATGGCGATGTCGCGGGAGCGAGAATATTTGGCTGATGCCGGGTCCGCCGAACTGACTCGAAACCCGCTGGCGTTGGCCAGTGCGCTTGAAAAAATATCAAGCGATCCTGAAACGCTTACGGTTGCCAATCGCGCAACTCAACATCTTTATATCGTGAATCCATTGCATGATGCCAACGAAGAAAAACCTTCACTTTTCGACACGCATCCGCCAACTAGCGAGCGAATTCGCATATTGCGCGAAATGGCGCATACCATGGCTAAATCCACGTCTTAAGCCACATCAACTTGTCGAAGTGAGCTCTAGTAATCGGCCAGCACGCGTATATCGGGAAAAACAAGATGAATCCTGTCAGCACGGTCGCAAATGTGGATGCCAAGAGTATTTTACTGTTTCGAACCCAGTACATGAGAGCTAGCGCAAGAAATGGGCAAGCAGGGAGAAAATAAAAGATGAAGACTCCCTTGGTTGAGATAGACCAAAAGCAAGCAAAAACAACTGATCCGAAAAAAATAAATCTAGCCTTCGGGTCGCTGAGCTTAAAAATGAGAAGCAAGGCAGCCAGTAACGATGGCCACCAAAAAAATGGATTTGGAAGAGCTATAACGCCATGGACAATTCCGTTTGCTTCCAGATAATAATACCAGGTTGGCCGAATGAGCAAAATCGCTTTCCACCATCGGGTCGAATACGTGTGAATCATGGTGGATCGAAAATGAAATTTCAATGAGGAAAGATGCCGTTTCTTAATCCATTTGGCATGGGAGACTTCACCTGCGAATGAAAAATGTTTCCCGGGTGGTGTTCCTTCCACCGCGAGCAACCGAAAAAGCACAAAATAAATGAGAATGGAAGGGAGAATCACAAGCAGAAGCAATTGGCGCCAAGTTTTCCAATCTCCCGAGTCGTTCCAAATTAAGAGCGCAAAAAAGGGAAACGAAAAAATACCAGTCCACTTGCAAGCAAGTGAAAGACCCAGGAATATCCCAGACAGTAAATATCTTTTTTTCGTAAAAAAGTAAATAGCGGGCATCAGAAAGCCTACCATCATCATGTCGAGCATCCCGATGCGAGCATGAACAAAAGTAAAGCCATCCATTAAACAAAAAAGCGCTGTTAAAAAGGCAAGTTGTGGCGAACCAAAAAGTTCAAGCGCCAAGAGAAACAAGAATGATACGGTCATCACGCATGCTAGTACTGACGGTATTCTCCAAGTCGTCGGGTTATCGCCAAAAAAAGCTAGGGAGACAGCAATGAGGAATTTTGCCAAGGGTGGATGCACGCTGTTAGGATCGGCTTTGTTCTGCAGAAGATCGCGTGCTGCAGGCACATAATAAATTTCATCAAACTGGCTCTTTGGAGGAATGCCAAGTCGCCAGAAGGTTAGCGAAAACGTGAGCAGGACGGAAGCAAAAAGAAATAGGGCAACCGTTAGGTTGCGGGAGCTGGGATGAAACCAATCGGTAATGCTCTTGAATATGGATCCTTGCGTCACGGTTTCGTTCGGAGATTTTTCAATGCTTTTCCTGGCTTAAAGACAACCATCCGTTTTGCTTTCACGAGGAAGGTTTCCCCCGTTTTCGGGTTTTTGCCTCGATGGGCAGCTCGATGTCGAGAAACGAAAATGCCAAATGGCGTGAGTTGAACGCGGCAGCCGGTTTCAAGGCTTTGTTGCAAGAAGCCGAGGATTCCATTGACGAGTCGGAGTGAGGCGCGGCGAGAGCAGTTTAATTCTTTCTCAAGGTACTTTGCGAGGTCAGTTTTGGTTACGCTCTTCACGGCAAGATTCATAGACAGCCACGCTCCTGGTGTACAGGAAGTTGTCTAAGATATAAAAAAATCCTGCAGTAAAAACGCAATCTTTGGCCAAATACTTCGTCGCAAGAAAAACCAACAATCCTCACGTACAGGAGAAGTACGCTCCGGTACGTTGGTTTTTCTGCTCCTTGTCTTTGGCTCAAATCTTGCGTTTTATAGAATTCGAGTGGGTGCGCATCTTGCGAACTAAGCCGTATCGCGCTTCATCGTGAACTCGGAATGAGTGCTCAATTCCATCTTCTTTGGAATTGGAATGACGGTGACGCTTGAAGGCGCAAAAAGAAAAATAGCGTCCGAAATCTTTTGCATGGTTCCGCTTAAGGCATACGTCATGCCACTTGCAAAGTCAAGAATGCGCGTTGCGAGCTCATGGTCAAGGCCGGACAGATTCACCAGGATTGCTGCACGATTTTTAAGATGATCTCCCACTTCCTGGGCTTCGGCAAAAGTGGTGGGTTCCATCAAAACGATGGCATTGTGGCGCGATGCGGTGAGACTGACAAGTTTCCCTTTCCATCGAGGCTTGTCGTGTTCCAGATCCTCAGAGATATCGTCTTCTTCCATCGTAAAAAAATTCCGAATTTTCTCCATGAACCCCATAATTGCTTCCCCCCATATCCTTAATTGACGATTTTAGATTGACGATTGTGAATAAGGAGTTGCTGATTTCGTATAAATTGCCCATTCCTTATAACAATCGTCAACCGTCAATCTCAAATCGCAAATAATTAGACTCCCTATCTGCCTCGCCTCTCCCCGAATATTGCTCTGCCTAACCTTAGCATGGTGGCGCCCTCTTCCACTGCGATGTCGTAATCATCCGACATCCCCATTGACAAATGTTGGAATTCGGAGCCGAAATTCCTCTTCAAAACGTGAAAAATCTCAGTAGCTGCGCGGAATGAAGCACGTACAGCTTCGTGATCCTGCGAAGCGGGAGCCATCGTCATGATTCCTTTCGGCTTCAATCCTTCAAGCTGGGAAAGGGATTGAGCCGTTTCGCGGATCTCCTCAATGGAAAAACCATGGGCAATGTTTGCACTGGTTTTCAATTGAATGAGGGCGGTTACCGATTCGCCCGTTTTAAGCGAGTGAGCGCTGAGCGATTCGGCCAAGCGCATCGAGTCAACGCTGTGAATGAGCTCAAAACGCTGAACAATAAGAGGGATCTTATTTCTTTGCAGGTGCCCAGTAAAATGCCAATGAATCGGAAGTTGGCTCAAGGCATCTTGCTTGACGAGTGCCTCTTGAATGTAATTTTCCCCGATATCGGTGATGCCGGCGTTACAAGCTTCACGAATGACTTTTGAGTCAAAACCTTTCGAGATGGCAACGATGCGAATTTCTTGTGGGTCTCGATGAGAATTCTTGCAAGCTTGGATGACTGTTTTTCGAATTTGCTCAAGGTTTTCAAAAATCGTTCCTTGCGTAATGCTCAAGCGTTCATGCTCCAGTCCATTTGAGACGAGCCTGAAGTGTATCCTTCAACTCCAAGACGGAATTCCGTCGGATGTTCCGCATAATAAAGCGCGGCTTCTTTGGTAATCAGCCCGCTTTGGTAAAGCTTGGTGAGCGATTCAGTGAATGTTTGCATCCCCTCATGAGTTCCTTGTGTAATATACTCATAAATTTCATGGCTTGTTCCGTCTGCAATTAAGCTGGCTATGGTCGGGGTTACAATCATGACTTCCACAGCTACAATGCGCCCTGAACGATCGGCACGGGGGAGGAGCCGTTGCGATACCACCGCTCGAAGCGTGTGGGCAAGCAAGCTCCGAAATTGGCGTTGTTGATCGCCTGGAAAGACATCGATGATCCGGTTGATTGCTTGGATTGTGTTGGGCGTGTGTAAAGTAGAAAAAACGAGATGTCCGGTTTCGGCAGCCATGGCTGCCGTCCAAATGGTATCAGCGTCCCGCATTTCTCCTATCAAGAGAACGTTCGGGTCCTGTCGTAAGGAGCGTTTGAGCGCTTCGGAAAAATTAGGCGCATCGGTTCCAATCTCACACTGAGTAATGAAGCTTTCTTTGTCCGTATAAACAAATTCAATCGGGTCTTCAATGGTGATTACATGCTTTCGCTGGGTCTTGTTGATCGATTCAATAATCGCTGCGAGGGTGGTCGATTTGCCAGTACCCGCGGGTCCTGTCACTAAGACTAGCCCGTTGTTTAAACGAGAAATTTTTTCGAGAACTGAAGGGAGCATCAACTCATCGAAAGTCGGGATGTCGAGCCGCAAGAATCGAATAGCAGCGCATAGTGAGGATTGCTGCCGGAAAACATTGATGCGAAATCTGGCTTCTGAGTAGGTGTAGGCATAGTCGACATAACCTTGTTGAGAAAGTCTTGCTCTTGCAGATTCCGGCATCCCTTCGAGGATAAGCTTGTGTGTGTCGGCCTCCGTCAGCGCTACATTTCCAATGGCCACAAGTTCGCCGTCAAGTCTGGCGATAGGCCGGGTTCCGGGTTTAATGTGGAGATCCGATGCCTTGTGTTTGATGACAACGTCGAGAAGCTTGTTGAGATCGAAGGAGAGATTCGAAGGTTGTGTCGGAGTTTCAACGGACTTGAAGGGTGCGCTTTTTTCGGGGGAAGCTTGCGTTTTCATCGCGTCTAAGTCGAGCCGCAGCTTTTTGGTTTCACTCTCAATCTCGAGCAGCTGCTTGGAAAAAGAAGATTCTTCTTGGGATCTCAATTCCTGGTTAATTTTATCAATTTGGTTGAGAAGGTTGCTCGTAGCGGCCTCTAGTTTTTTCTCTAAAATTTCAAGGGGAGCTGTATCAGCAGGCGGCGTTATGGATTTCGAGTCAATTTGATTCTTAAGATGAGTGAGCGCTTCACGAATCGACACAACAATTTCTTCTTGCTTGTTTCTAAACACTTTGCTATCTTTGGCGAACTCCTGCATCGTGTTATGCGCTGTTGCCACGTGCTTCTCCACTTGTTCGACCCGAGTCTTGAGCGTATCAGCCAAAGGAGAAGGTTGCGTTTGTTCACGCCTCAAAACGGAAACTACATCTTCCAAGGCATCAAGCCGTGATTTTAGCCTGCTATCTTCCTGAGCCTTGTGGAGTTCTTTTTTTTCATCTTGCCACAAGAGTTCAGGTTCGGCGTCGGCAAGATCCAGATTCCAAGATTGAGAACGATCGGCGGGCGCCTCGCCTTGCTGAGTCAGATCGAAATCGTTCAAATCTTCAGCTACAGAATTCTTTTCCCCATCTATTTGGTTTCTTTTTTTTCGGCTCACAGGATGAGCTCCTTCTTGATTGCATGACTGTTCACTTCTGTATTGATCATACCACTAAAGAAGGAACTTTTCAACCCTTGATTCGGGTGAAAAGGTCTGAATTATCCCGGAAACGGCGGTAGGCAGCATATTTTCTGAGAACAATCGCAATATTTGAGCCGGAGACGCGGAGCGGACGTCCGGACGAAGCGGAACGTACTTTTTGCGTACTTGAGCATTCGAACGGACGGATCGCGACGTTAGTATCCGGCCAAAGATTGCGATTGAGAAAAATGCAATTGTATTTTTCGGTTTATACGGATAGGTCAACGTGCATATGATTGCCGGTCTTAAGTCGGCTTGAGTAAATATATTCGTTAAACGGGGCAAAACCAGCTTGCCGAGCTAAATCTTCTACGATGCGGGATTCTTGCTGTGTAAGGCCATCCACGACAAAATCGATCGCCTTCCCGGCGGCATGGTTTGGATCATCATGATGGCCATCAGTGGTGCTGGTAATCGTAACGGCTCTCCCAGGAAATGCGCGGTTAATTAATTCTTCAAGACGGCGAAAAGCTCCAGCGGTCTTCGACGTCATTTTATGACCTTTGTAGTCAATCATTTGGTTGGAGTCGACGATGGCTCCTCCGGTCATCGGGAAAAACGTAGCTTCAGCAGCAATTTGATTGGCTGGAGGAGACGCTAATTGGCTTGCCATCACAGATTGGAGTGTGTTTGAAAATGAAGCATCCGCAGGAATTGAATCCGGTGGCAGAGCTGGTCCTAGTTTTGTGTCTATTTCTGATTCTATTTCATTAATACGATTAATAACGCGTTCTATCCCTAGTTGATCCACCCGTTGGCCTCCCGAAAATGTAACAATTCTATTATCCCACATCCGGAGATATTTGTAAATAGGAAAGCCAAAAGATTTTTTTTAAATCGTTCTAAAGTTACGAAATCAATACCCCAGCAATGTGAGAACCCTAGGGGTAAACACCATGGCTGGATCATTATTCATGAGAATAGGGCTTTCCCGATCGGGGAAAATCGATTTGGGGAACAATCGATTTTCGAGAAGATTGACGAAAGGGTGGGTATAATTTGGACCTACATAAGAACCTTCAGCTTCATGAATCCTTGAATCTTGATGATGAACAACGAACTTCACATGAGCGGAATGCCAGTTGTTTGACCAAAGGAACATTGCATCGTTACGCTCATCGAGTTGTTCGACGAGTTTAGGTTGCTTCGTCGGGTCACTCGGAAGTTCCACACGTTTTCCGCTGACCTGGAGGGTGTGAAGATTATCCTCGTTTACATGAAAGAGGTTGCTCAAGACGTCGCTAATCTCGAAGATGGCCGAGTGGTACGGACGCATGTACTGTGTCACGAATTTAGTGGTCGTGCCGTTGTCTGGGTCAGTCGCGTATGCAGTTTTCGTAATGAGGATATCTTTTTTGGAATTTTCATCCAGCATCGCCCCAGCGGCGATTTCGGGATCATCAGCATGAACGATCACTTCACTTTGATAGACCTCCAATTTCTTTGAGAGCGGGTTTCGCCAGGCAAATGCGCCTGACGTGGCTGCTAGCCAATCTTCGGGAGACACTTCTTTAGCGTATAGAAAACGGGCGGTGCTTGGCAAGACCGTCGTTCTGACCGGAATCGATTCTCCTGGAGGAACATCTTTGAGCGCATCTTCAAGAAACCGGGCTTCTCTCAATATTATCGATCCGTCCGATGGTCGGACACGATCGTTTAAGAGCGTAACCGCGATCTGAGAATTGGCTTTGGCAGTGCTGGTGGATATCGCTGAACTTGTCATTGATTTTTCCTCCTTTTGCCTCGTGGCGCAGCTCAAAATTTCCGTACCTTGCATTATTTTAGATCGTTCG
>Ga0207160_1002_pt2 | contig 10809 bp, 6 predicted proteins | sample Alteio_BWMinHeat_21_FD_153510 | JGI IMG/M metagenome (GOLD analysis project Ga0207160, IMG submission 153510) | Enriched cells from forest soil in Barre Woods Harvard Forest LTER site, Petersham, Massachusetts, United States -... | ecosystem: Environmental > Terrestrial > Soil > Temperate forest >... | reverse complement strand
ATGATTGTTGTTTTTTGCCTGTTTTATCGCACGCAATGTTCCCTGCATTTCCTCAAGCTCTACTTGCGAATGGGACTTACCTCGCGCAGCATCTTCTTGTACCTTTGCTATCAATTTTATATCATGAAACGGAGAAAGCTTCATAGGGCTAGATGTTGGAGCCATGCCAATGGTTTGTGCTAATAATACCGCCGTTCCAAACCCGTTGATAGTGGTACTCGATTTGCCGCCCGAGTTTGCACCTGTTACCACCCATACCCGCGCAGACTGAGCATTGTCTGTCCCACCTGTGTTGCCAAAGTAAAAATCATTTGCCACCGCTCCATCTGCTCCTACAAAAGGATTCCACAAACCCGGTGCTTGCACACACACTGCAGAGGTACCTTGTAAAGGCGGAGTATAATATTTTACAAAGTGATACCGATTGCGCTTATTCTGATACGTTCGGTAGACTTGTGCAATCGAACTGTACGCATCAACAATTCCAATCAAACGAATGAGGTCAGCGAATGATTCCTTTTCCCGTTCAAGCAAGTATCGCGCCTGGATTACACGCCCCATACGAGATAGTACTGAAGGCTTGCCGGCAAAGGTATTGGTACGGAGTAATGAAAGAAGCTGTTCAAATTGTGCAGAACGCTGCTTACAATTTTTTTCCCATTCAACAACTAACGTTTTGAGCATAGGATTCGATTGCGTCTGCAGCAACAAAGCATCAACAGCCTTCACTACTGATGCACAACCTATTAATTCTTCCTGTACATGGCGATTGAATTGGTATTGCTGCATAATAGTACGCACAGCAAACACAAAACGAATGGAAGCCTCAAGAATCTCATGTAATAAACGCTGCCCACTTCTAAGTGCATTAACATACTGAACGCGTACTGCATCTTTTCTCATAGATATGTTATGCTTGTCCTTCCCCTCTAGTAAGTTTATCACACAGCCCCTAGATGTTTCTTTATCTAAGTTTTTTACAAAAGGATTTATATTAATTTCTTCGGTACCATGCATCATTTTCTGATATGCTTCTATTCCCTGTGCCTCAAGCCACTCCCATTGTGTTACTGCAAGCCTTGTGCGCTCTATGCCTTGCACCACTTTATACCAAACGTAAGGGTTAATATGGGCGAAAGAATCCAACCAAAGTGGCCACCAATTATCTTTTAAGTTACATACACGTTTATATATATTGTCGCCCTTAAGGACATGCATTGTGGGGAACATTGTCGAACTCAGATCTAAATTTTCAGCCAATCTTGCGAAAGGGTAAAGAATGAGAGGCATTCCTAATGCCATTATTAAAGATCCTCGTGCACGAAGACCGAGTGAGACCTCATGAAGATTAAACTTTTCACCAGACCAAAAATAACTGGTAAATAATACACGCTCTTGTTGAGTCAATTGTTTATAACAAGACAAAATTTTGTCTTCATTTTTTTTAACACAAGCAATATTTTCATTACATATTGTCCGTATTTTTTCATCTAAAAATAAGTTCACATACCGCTGTCGCTGTTCAAGTATTTGCTGGTTATCAGTAGGATTACTTACCATGTGCGCTAACGTTGCCGCACCAAAGACAGTATTCAACGAACCCTTGCCTACACGAGAGAATAATGAAGAACCCGGCTCACCATGTTTTTGTTGTACCGAAAACATGTTCAATCGCTGTAATAATGCCTTTCGCTGATGAATAAATTCAGAAGATGTCTGCGTCTCCTTACCGCAGCCTACTATCGTTAATGCTAACTGCTCCCGTTCATGTACCGCCAGCTTTCTTACGCCAAAAAGATCAACAGCGTTCGATACAGGTAGCGTAGTACATGCCGCTGCGGCAGTATATATATCAGCAATGGCACAAGGGGATAATTCCTTGCCGCTTGCTGTACCACATGTCACATATGATACGAATAAAAAACAGAAAAAGAATCGCATCATCCACACAAGCACAATGTAACTTTGAGCAATAAGAGAATCATGCATAATAGTACCATATGTGCCTCTATCTGTCAGCGCAATGTATCATACACATACCTAGTACGACTATGCTCTACACCACGACGATTCGGTATACAATGGCCATATCTTGCCCTCTTTCATCAGTACCGCTGATACCCCATGAGAAATATAGATAATATCACGTTGCCAAAGAATCGCTTTGAATCGTGCTCCGCGCAACATCAACGCATTAAGTCGCGGCGCCCAGATAGTATTACATAAGGCGAGGATTGGAGTGTCCTTATAAGGGTCATCGGGATTACGAGCAAAAAACAATTCAGAGCATATATAGGGCACAATAAAGAGACTTGGCAATAATCCCCAGACCACGCGCTTTTTATTACCGCACGAAATTTCAGCACAGTTCGCAAAGTATAAATGACGAATAATAGGAATATTTAACAGAAAAGGCATGCGTTCAGTAAGTGGTAATGCATGTTGTTTATCGAAAAATGCAATAACATCTCCTCGGTATCCATACCACACCGTGTTATAACACAGTCCACATTCTTCGCGAAATCCCCCCACAATATATCGAAATTCATCACTGCATAGCAACGTATATCGCCTTTCTTGTATCAATGCATTCCACGTATTGTATATATCAGTACGATACAGTGTAGACTCTGGCGTTATGATACAACACACAGAAGGATACTGTACGCATAGATCAAGGCAATGTTGCTGAAAATGACATAAGGTTTCTGCAGCACCTTCATGAAAGCCAAACTGTGACCGAATCACACCAATATACGGTAGCCATGATGGCGGCTTTCGATCTTCCCGTAAAGGAATAGCATACATTACCACCCATGGCACAAGCACTAAACAAAACACACCATATGACCGCCACGATCGTTCCAATGTACACCATACCACCGCTGCTCCCACACTCAGTTGCAGCGCCAGCAATCCATCCATACCTATATGCAACAATGGCCTGAGAAAATAAGGATGTTCTACCAATGCCAAGATCGGCATAAAAAGGCAATAACCTTCAAGGACTCCAAACATCCATAAACAATACCGATCCATCCATATAATATACAGCCATGTGGTAAAAAACCACCATAATACATATCGCACTGAATATGCACGTGCTTTAAACAGTCGTATGCCATATTCTGTAGTGAAAAACCAGAGCGAACTCCACAATGATTGCATGGCAATAAGTGTTACAGGGGGAATAATACGATAGAGCATTGGCCCATCTGCAAGCTGCCACATGCCGCTCATTACACCAAATAAATGACCCGATAGCACCAGTACACCCCACCAATAGCCACTCCTTGCAGAGACAGGATACCGCCATGCCGTGTACCACAGGGGGATCTGCCAGATCCAACATAACCACCAATAATATTCCGCACCAATACAGGCACAATCATAAAGCACCGCAGAGCTTGCAATTAACAGGTTATGCATCATACATCACGCATCCAACACTATATACTTTGAATGAATATTTGAAACAATTTTATTGACATGCTCCCTAAGTACTCCGTAGGTTAAAGACAGGATACTTGAGAGGGGATATATGACTCAACAGCATCGATATAATTATATATATAGCATTATTGTGTTGAGTATTGCAGCGCAGCTCCATACACAGCACGCCGATATAAAACACCCACTAACCCAGTCTCGTACTGCCACCACTATTGAAGAAAAAAAGACATCGGTGACTCATCAGGAAGAAGTAAAAGAGGACCCATCAATTTCTGATGCTGAGCTTGATTCAGCAAACACAGCAAATGCGCCGATAAGCCACCAGACAGAATTACCGCCAACATTACTGCAAAAAATACATACCGCGTATGATCGCGCAGAATCAAAGCTTGCTGCGGCAAAAATATTTTCACTCGAATTTCCGGTACTGGGAACCGGCACCTTTACCCTCGCAATGAATGAGCAAGAAAAGAAATTAAAATTGAATATTGAATTTGCCGGATCTGAGGGAGACAAGGGAGTTACCTTTAGCCCTACAATCCTTGATGCGATGCAAATGCAAATGATTCAAGACAAATTAACGGTCAATGGCACAGTAAACATCCTGGGAAAAGAATGTATCGTAGGGGTTAAGAAGATTGTTCTTGGGGAATCGGCAACATTTGTTAAAAAGTTAGTACTGCAGATACGTTTCATTGAACCGTTTCAAGCAACCTTGCCAAATGGATGGCCGTTACTGATTATGGGAGGTTATCTCACCTTACAGTCAGGAGATAATCCTCCTGTACTTTCTACACGCATTGCTGTCGCCGGACAAAAAGTGCGATGCGCACTTACCTTAGCACGCACTAAAGTAACCGCTCAAGTAAGCATAAAAAATATACCATTACCCTCCTTGATACCACAAGTACAATCGATTACCCCTCTTGCATCGCTCACCGTACAATCTGCACAGCTTGGCGCTGACATTTGGGTACAAGGCAGTACACCTGAACCAAAAGGTTTTCATATACCAGAACTGGACAATACCCGTAGTATTACATTTGCGGCACAATTAGAAAAAATTCCTCTTGAAATTCCTCTTGAAGAGGATGTTACCACTCAAACAATAACCCATGAACTAGCCACCGATATGGGTGACGCATTGCAGACATCGGCAACCGCACCAGATACGACTCAATCGGATATTACAACCATTCCTCCAGGCCTTACTACTATGATTGATCCCAAACAAATTACTATTTCTGAGAATATGGTAATTGAAGCATTGCCTGAGATAGAACCTACCGAACCAATCGTTACTCTCACGGAGGCCGTGCAAGGCAAACAAGAAACCCTTGCACCGGAAGAAGTGGATACGTGTTATCGAGAAACAACCGATTTACCCAAACCAACCATACAATTACACGGTCTTCTCAATAAAAATACTCTTGAGCTTTCGATCGCTGCGGGTGATATGATCATACGACCCGTTGGGCTCATGCGTAATGCGCAGATAAAACTTGCGCTGCAACGCATCTATCAAGAGCGTAAAGATCTTGAATCACGAACGCATCTCGATAAAAAGACAACCCGTACCACTGAAGGCTCATTAGTCATATCAGCCGAATGTGTGCCCATAAAGCAAATTGGTATGCTTCACGCTGCAGAATTAACAATCGCACTCAAGTCGATACAAAAAGAAAAACAGGATATTGAAGAGCTGTATACCATCGCAAAAGGTCGCATGGTACTTACTGGCCAAGTCCGCGTTACAATTCCCTCGGTCGGAAATGTGCTTGCTACTGCAAGTATCACACTTTCTCGAAATGGCCTTTTCTTTGATGGCCTTATCGATAAGCAGGTACACATAGGACCCATCACCCTCCATAATGCTCGCCTTGTCTATGGTTACCCCCCGCGTACCAAATCAGAGAAGCAATCAGCTCAGAAAAAGAATGAAAAGCGGACTAAAACCACATCCCTCATCGGTACTTTTACTATCGCAAATCTCCCATCCGTTGGCACTGCCACCGTGCAACCAAGCATAACAGACCCTCGCAAAAAAGAGCTTATGCTGGGTGCAAAGGTCATGATCAAAGAAGTAAAACCATTACAAGGATCAGGGATACCGAAGTTAGAAGATACACCTTTGACTAACGTCATTGTTGATGTTAAAACAACTAACTTTAGGGGGAAGCCAAAAGTTTCGCTCACTCTTTCTGGATCAGCAATGCTTCTTGGAATGCTGCTCAATGCAACTATTGCATTCACTACCAATGATCAGGGGCAATCAGGAATACTGTTGTATACAACCCCAAATTCACAACTACAAACGGTCGCTGCAATACTACCCATATTGGGAAATATTGCAGCTCTCAAGAAAACATTTGTCAAAAATTCCTATTTTATTGCCAGTACCATTAACAATGTAAATCTTGCAGATCTCAGCGATGAACAACAAGCAACACTTCCCACCGCAGTTAACAAAGGACTTACCATCGCAGGACAGGTTGAACCAACAGGAACACTTGAACCAGTAAAACGGTGGCTTAATTTAAAAGATGACCACCTATTACACATGCTTGGTTCTATTGATCTCACCACACCTGCCTTGAGTGAATTACGCATCGGACTCACCGAGGATGAAGATACCCTTACGTTACAATCACAACCGGGAGTTGAGCAAGAGGAACGAAAAGCAGGAGCTACTGGCTTTACCCATAGCGAAGCACATGGATTCGCCAGTACCAAAAAACAAAGCGTTGCCCCCAAAAGTCCATCAACCAAAATGACGCCCATTTCCACAACACCAAAAGCAATCGTTGTAACCTTTGCCGAGGCCTTTATTAAGGGAGAACAAGTAGGAGCAGCAATTGTTCCCGCATTTGGTGTTGCAGCAGGAATTGACCTACAGGTTCCCCACAGTGAACCACTACATTGTAAAGGAGCAGTAGAATTTTCTCCGATTGATGTCAAATTACTCACACAAGCATTGGGAACCTGGAATCAACCCTTTGGATTACAAGGGTGGTCATTCAGTGACGTAGCATTCCTTATCGGATTTGCATATGGAAGCGGATTTATCCCCACCTCACTTGGAGGTACAGCACAACTAGCGTTTCGCAATGATCTACGTATCGCATTCAAAATATTTGCCGATGTCGCAGTCGCCAACCTCGCACTCGAAGGATCGATCAATCGCATCCCCACGATTTTAGACATATATAACCTCTTTGTTAAATCTTCAGGAGTGTCACTTCCTGACAGCGGTACGCTACATGCTCCTCTTGAATTTCGTAATGTTGGAATTCGATATGCTCCCGTTCAAACAAAAATAGGTGATCAGGTAATTCCCGCAGGATTTAGCATAAAAGCAGCAATTAATATCCTTGGCGCAGAAGCAGAAATCGATTCTTTTGTTGATCATACCGGTTTCAAGGCATATGGCATCCTTCATCCCATTGCCTTTAAAGATCTACTCTTCATTACCAGTAGTGACGCAAAGTCAGGGCCAAAGGTTGACATACAACTCACCCTCGACCGGCAAGCATGTTTCATCACAGGAAAGATAGACCTCGCACACCTTGTTTCAGCACAAGCATTTATGAAACTTTCAGGCCCTCCTGACCCATTCTTCCAATTTGATTTCATCGGTTCAATCGGTGCTGAAAAATTTGAAGGAAAACCGCTCTTACAAACACAGGTTACGGGAAAAAGCCATGGATCTATTCTCGACCCGGCCTTCACACTCACGCTCGACTTTCAACAAACTACCCTGCGGTACTTACGGCAACAGGCAAATAAAAAACTACAAGAAGCAGAAAAAGAATTAATCAACTCTATGAACAATGCACAGCAAGAAATTAACAAGATTGAAAACACTATTGCTACTGGTGACACAAAAATCACCGAAGCAAAAACAGCAGTAAAAAGGGCAGAAGAATCATTACAAGCTATACAAACTGCGAAACAAAAAGCAATCGACGCGCTTAACGCCTCACGTGTTCGCGTTAACACCTTAGAACAAGAAATTGCAAATTTGGATACACAATGATCAATATACATACGGAGTATCTGCGCATGAAAGACCATATTTTACCACCACATTCCCGAATACTACTGTATATAGTGATTGCAAATACATGCTCTATACAAGCAACTATTTTTGACGATGCATTAAAAGAGTTAAAAAAAATTGGCGCTACCATAGAATCAGTAGGGAAAACAACAACAAAATCGATCGAAGCAACCGGAAAAAAAGCAGTACAATCTACCGAAAAAGCATTTGCCGATTTAGGACGGAAAATGGAGCGCACTGCACTGCAAGCGACATTAGACGCAGAACGTAAAGCACTAAAACTTGCCGAATCCACCGTCAATGACACACTTCTTATTGCTGAAAAAACTGCACAGGCAGGGTTGGATGCAGCCAAGGCAGTGTTAGATGCTGCACAAAAAAGCTCACCAGTGCTATTACGCGGTTCCGCTGTTGCTTCAAAAAAAATATTGGACACTTTCCAAAAAGGAGGCGTTGCAACTTTACGAGGAGGCCGATGGGTTGTTGATAAAGGATTGGGACAGGTAGATGTCACGCGGCTTTGGTGTGAAACTACCCTAGAAGCATTTAAGGTGCAAGTTATAAGCGATATGAAGATTGACTACACATTACTGGGAAAAAGTCTCACTACTACCATTCACTTTGATCTTCATGAACCAGTAAAAAGTCTTACAACACTTGTAGACATCATCGTTAACACCATTCGCAATGAGATGCTACAACCACTTAAAGAAACACTTGCGCCCCAAAAAACAGTTACTATGCCACCTACAATGCAAACTTACACCGTAACGCAAGATGCTATAAAAGCTGCCGATAAGGTCATCGCTGAGCTTGCAGCCCAAGAGAGACAATCGGCCGTAGCACTCACGCAAACCGCACAGCAATTACAGAAAAAGGCATCATAATGTTCTATGTTTTCACACTGTGGAGCATCAGCATACTCCTCTTTAATACCTTACACAGCATGAAGACATATGATGCTGACCCCGTCCTCGCATTAACAGAATTCTATCAAGAGTTAAATTCTTTAGATTTGTACGTATCTCACAATTCAATATTACAGCTCATCCGCCAAAAAGCCTCTGAGGCCGTTCCTGAAGCAGAACGTCGTATATTCCAGATGACATCCCACGCAGCACCAGCGTTATTAGCCATATTAGAAAATGATGTCCCTCAAGCACTTGGATTGAAGCTTAAACTCGCTAATGGACTGTCATATAATAGTGACATGCCCATCAAAAGCACACTTATTTATCAACCAGATTCGAATCAAACCTTTACATGGATTCCTAACTATGTTCAAAGAAATTACTTAGTGAAAAGCTGGACAATGTTTGGACCTTTTTTCACTATAAGTGACTCATTAGTTAATCTACTGGCATCCACTTATAAGACGCAAAAAACATTCGACGCTTCTACCATCACACCCGAGGATAAACTAATAATCGATAAAACAGTTGCCGTATACAAAATTCACCTCATGCCGTACAAACATCAAATACCAGAAATTCTCTATTTACTTTCGAAAGAAATAAAAAATAATGAAAGACTCAGGAACAGTATTGAGGGATTTAAGTTTAACATTACATGGCCAGACCTTTACTCAAAAGATGCGGCCAATCTTCCTACAATTGTCATATATCCTATTTTGGGAAAAAGTAATGCACAGTATGTATTAAACAGTATATATATTTTGTTTAAAGAGTTTCCTGGACTCAATATCAAACCGCGATGGAATGAAAAGGTTACTGACCTTATATACTGGGCACAAGGCCATGGAGACGATAAAGGAGCAAATCTTGCTTTTTTATATGAGCCTGGCGATGATACAGGTAATGGCCGTGTAACGTATAGAAAAGATATAAGTGGAACTGATACCGACTATTACTTAAAGAATCCTGCACAATCTCAAGGTAGTTAAAATACAGCAAATTTTCGCATAAGAGGCCGTTGCTCCCAAGCCTTCTATATGATAGAATTATAGAAAACAGTAATAGTAATAAGCTAGATGAATTGCAATTGAATATCCTATTTTCATTTAACAATTTATTTTCATACTTCTTCTTAGCCCTCACAGTCCACCTGGGTACTGTGTGCTGTCGTTCCCCTCAGCCCACGCCACCCCGTGGAGCAAGCCAGCTTTACTCACCATTGCGCACACGTTATGAACGGTATAAAACTCCCTTGTTAGTATGTTGCGGCGCCGGCGCACTTATCCTGTATGCTAAACACAGGTTACATAACCGACCAGAGGCAACTACCCACGCAACTAAATTGCAACCCACAAAAATTAAAAGCAAAACTCAGGACGAGCGATTACGGGATATTCAGGAAAGATCCCGCGCAGCAGTTCCAGAACCGGAACATGATATCAAAACTTTAGAAGCTATTCGTCAAAAGTCCTACGACGTAGTTCCTACGGATGAACGCCGTTTATTTCGAAAGCAAACTACAAAAGATGCAATTTCAGATATCTTAAAGAATGACATTACAAAAGCTTTAGAACTAAATGTCGGCAGACCTTTACCTATACAGGTAGTTGGCTACAAGAGAAAGATATGGTGACAAACCCCCTAGTGTACTCGTACAATGGCTCGTATGGAAACGGCATGCTCTGTACTATAAGCGAACAATCAGAAAACGCTTTTAGAGACAATGCAATAGTATCTGCCATACAAATTCTACCAGGCGACGTGTCAAAACTGACGCAAGCAGTACAATTATATAAAATTCACCTCATGCCATACAAACATCAAATACCAGAAATCTTATATTTGTTTCTAAACGCACTCAAACACAATCAACCTATGCACGACAGTTTAATGTCTTTTAAATTTAATATCTCATTTCCAATGCCAGTCGATTCCACAGAAGATACATCCCCTACTATTATTATATACCCTAAACCCGGCAAAGAACATGCTCAAAGTATGCTCAACGCCATATATACATTATTTAAAGATTACCAAGGTCTTAATATAACACCACGATCTTATACGCCACTGACCGAATCACTTATAGATCAGACCTTACCGGAACAATAACTGATTACCACCTAAAAAACCCTACCGCATAAACAAAAGACAGCTACTCAAAATTACAAAATACACCCTATACCCCAGAAACACCAAATTCCTAAAATATTGTACCTATTCTTGCAAGCGTTAAAAAATAATGATCAATTAAGAAAAAATGTAAGGGGGTTTAAAGGCGATGGCCGTGTAACGTATAGAAAAGATATAAGTGGAACTGATACCGACTATTACTTAAAGAATCCTGCACAATCTCAAGGTAGTTAAAATACAGCAAATTTT
>Ga0207160_1018_pt1 | contig 11108 bp, 5 predicted proteins | sample Alteio_BWMinHeat_21_FD_153510 | JGI IMG/M metagenome (GOLD analysis project Ga0207160, IMG submission 153510) | Enriched cells from forest soil in Barre Woods Harvard Forest LTER site, Petersham, Massachusetts, United States -... | ecosystem: Environmental > Terrestrial > Soil > Temperate forest >... | reverse complement strand
AAACTGGTCGTACTGTTCATTAAACTCTTTAAGCCAAAACCACAGTAGATTTAATGCTTAAATTGTTTGAGCCTCAAAGTGGGGCAATTTTTATCGATGGCAAAAATCTTTCGGAAATAGATGGCGCATCAGTAAGAAGAGGAATAGGAATGGTATCTGCTGATGGTGCCATTTTTAGAGGTACTCTAGCTGACAATATACGTTACAAAAAGCCTGATGCTACTGATAAAGAAGTACATGATGCGGCAATTGCTGCCGGCATGAGTGGTACATTAACTCGCTTATCTGATGGTATAAAAACTAAACTTGGCGAAAATGGTTTTGGTTTATCAGTTGGCGAAAAACAACGTGTGCAAATTGCACGGGTAATTGTTTCTAAGCCACACATTTTAATAATGGATGAGGCAACTGCTAATCTTGATTACGAAACGGAAGCAGAAGTTAAAAAAACAATAGATGCTATACGTGTAAAAAATACTGTTATTATAATTGCGCATCGCTACTCAATGGTAAAGGATGCCGATTATGTTTTTGTATTAGACGATGGCAAAGTGTTAGAAGAAGGCAAACCCAATGATTTAATAAATAAAGGGGGCTGGTTTGCCGATTTTGCCAATGCAGCTAATGATGAAGAGGAGGAAGTTGAAGAAGAAGATTCCAAAGAATTAAATGAAGGAGATGATTGAGATTAATTAAAAATCTATTCTCTGGTAGATAAAGTTTCTTCAATATTTTTTAGTTCAATAATAACATCTGCATCTCCAGGCTCAAGCTTTAAAGTTTTTTCCATTTCTTTTTTTGCAGAAGGCAATTTACCTTGCTCTTCATAAAGCAATCCTAAATTATAGTGTGCGTGTGCATTAGTATCATCCAAGTGTATCGCTTTTAAATAACACTTTTCGGCTTCTATTGTATTTTGCTGTTGATCATACAGGTTACCTAAGTTTATATATGTTACAGCTTCTAAAGTATCCAGTTTTATGGCTTCCTCAAATGCATTTTTTGCCTCTTTAACCCTTTTTAATGCAGATAAATAAACTCCATAACTATTTAGTATAGCTACTCTATCTATTTTCTCCTGACCTTTTTCCATCTTTAAAAGAAACTGAAAATCTATATCTTGTATTTCTTCCGGTGGTTCGGCACCCCAAACGAGGTTGTTACCTATTGTATTTACTTTTGCATTTAATCTTTTCATTTCTATATCCAAGCGTTTATTTTCAGATAACTCATAGGCTTTTGCATAAGCCTGTTCTGCAAGATCATATTTTTCTTCCGTAAAAAAATCATTTCCTAATTGCTCATACTTATCAATTACTTTTCTTGATTGGTATCTGTCATATTGGTCTTGAACAGATGGAAGTAAAAAAGCCAAAATCATTACTGATGCACTACCTGCTCCAGCCATAAAAGTCCACATTTTACTGTACGATTTTTTTTCTGTTTCCATTACATAAATATTTTATATACAATATAAAGGTAACAATTCTCTTTCTACAAAAATGGAATCATTGCATGTAAAAAAAGCATTAACCTTTCTTAACAACACATTTAGTGGTATGGCATAGTAATTGGTTTTTATGCTACGAGGTGCAATTTAAAGCCTCACCGTACATGAAAAAAACAACATCAATAGTGCTTACAATTGTTTCCGGTCTTTCGTTCAAAGTAAGTACAGCTCAAGACATAGTACAACTACCCTATGTTATTCAGCCCGACACTAATTGTGTAAATATGGATAGTACAATGTATTGTGAAACACCTTACATAGAATACAATTATTATTTTCATTCTCACTTTTGCAATTCCATTTTTCGATATTGTTTTCCGCGCAGATATTTTTATCTCACACATCCGGGCTTTCATCATGGCAGAGGTTTTTATCAAAATCATAATCAACATTTTTATTACGGACCTCATCATGTAACAGGTGCCATCGGACACCGTTTAGCAAGTGCAGGCTCTACTAATGGTTCTCCCCGCGGAGGTTTTGGTCACTTTGGTACTACTCATTCTATAGCAGCATAGTTTATGAAAAGGCATATGATACAAACCCGAACAAACTGGCAACAAAAAGTTGAACAGCTTGGTTTCAATTACCATACACTTGATGGCGCAACCTATTGGGATGAAAGTGTTTATTATGAGTTTAATTATAAGCAAATAAACATACTTGAACAAACTACAAATGAGCTTTACCGTTTATGTTTAAAGGCTGTTGATTATGTTATAAAAGAAAATCTTTTCGATTGGTTTTTCATTCCCGAAGAATTTATTCCGCTCATTAAAAAAAGTTGGAAACAAGATACCGCCTCCATTTATGGTCGTTATGATATTTCGTGGAATGGTGATATAAACACTCCACCTAAAATGCTTGAGTTTAATGCCGATACACCCACATCGTTATTTGAGGCATCGGTAATTCAGTGGTTTTGGCTTAAAGAGTTTAATGAACAGTACGACCAGTTTAATTCTATACATGAAAAAATTATTTCTTCGTGGAAAAAAATAAAACCCGAACTAAAAAACAAGGCGTTGTATTTTTCATGCCTCGATGAATTTCCGGAAGATTTTATCAATGTAAGTTATTTACAAGATTGCGCTACACAAGCAGGTATAAAAACAAATTTTGTAAGCGTGCCTAACATTGGTTGGAACGGGCAAAACTTTACGGATGAAGAGGAAAATAAAATAAGTACCATTTTTAAACTATATCCTTGGGAATGGATGATGAACGAAGAATTTGGTGAACATATTTTAAAAACAAATACAACCTGGATAGAACCCTCATGGAAAATAATACTTAGTAACAAAGCCATACTGCCCGTTTTATGGAAACTGTTTCCAGACCATCCAAATTTACTTGAAACATATTTTGACGATCCAAACGGAATGACTTCTTATGTTGAAAAACCATTATTTTCTCGAGAAGGTGCTAATATTACTATTATTGAAAATGGCCTTATTACTTCTGAAACAAAAGGTGAGTATGGCGATGAGGGTTTTGTTTATCAGCAATTACAAAAGTTACCCGAGTTTGATGGGAATTTTCCGGTACTTGGTTCTTGGGTTATTGGTGGACAAGCTGCAGGCATGGGTATACGCGAAATCACTTCGTTAATAACAGATAATTTCAGCAGATTTATTCCGCACGCAATTATTTAATTTTAAAAATCAGTTCAAAAAAAAGCCATTGAAGAAAAACTTCAATGGCTTTCTAAAAATTTCAAATGCACTATCTTACTAGCATTACTGTACCTTGTTGTTTATAATCTTTACCATCTAAACCTTTTGCTACTAACATATACATATAAGTTCCTTCAGGTGCTTTATCTCCGTTTGGTGTTATACCATCCCAACCTTGATCAGGAGCTGTAATGGTGTATAATAATTGTCCCCAACGATTAAAGATGTCACAATTTAAACTAGCCATACCGGTATTAGGAATAAAGAATTCATCGTTTGTACCATCACCATTTGGAGAAAATACGTTCGGAACAATGAGCGTGGTTGGTACGTTAACTACAACAGTAATCGTATAAGTATCAGAACATGTTGTTCCACTCATAGAGGCAACAAGTATAACAGTATATGTTCCTGCACTGGTATAGGTGTTAGCCGGGTTAACAGCCGTAGAAGTATCTCCATCACCAAATGACCAATTATAATTGGTAGCTCCAACAGATGTATTGGTAAAGCTAACAGCTAGCGGAACAGTTCCGGTAGTTGGATTTGAATTAGCCATACCTGCCTGAATAGCGGCAGAAGCCGGTACCGTAAAGGTTGAAGAGCCTCCTGTTACATTAGCTACACAACCATTAGCATCGGTTACCAATAAACTATATGTACCTAAACCTTGATTACTTAAAGTAGATGTTGTTGATACAACTAAACCTGTGCCAACATTTGTCCATTGATAGCTATATGGCACTGCCCCACCAGATACATTACTATTATTAATTCCAGTAACACCACCTGTTGTTAGTCCACAATTAGCAGCAGCTACAGTTGCACTGCTAACACTAAGTGTTGGTGTTTGATTTACCATAATAGGAGCTAACGCGGCATTTGCCGTAGCATTTGTACAAGAAGTTGATCCATTGCTTCCATTAATAGTATAAGTGGTACTGCTCATTGGTATAACCGTAAAGCTTGTACCAACCTGATTACCCGGATTTAATGTATAAGTAGTTGCACCATTTGGGGTTATAATAACTGGTGTGCCACTACAAACCACACTATTACTTCCTAAAGGATTAATGGTAATTGTTGGAGTTGGATTTACTGTTATAGGAACTATTGCTGCATCAGCTGCTGCATTTGGACACCCCGTTGTTCCATCTGTTGCATTAATAGTATAGGTTATACTGCTTGAAGGGCTTACCGTAAAGCTGGTACCTATTTGGTTACCTGGATTTAATGTATACGAGGCTGAACTACTTGGATTCACAGTGGGAGTAATAACTACCGAAGCTCCGTTACAAATTACACTATTACTTCCTAAAGAATTAATAGTAATTGTTGGAGTTGGATTTACTGTTATAGGAACTATTGCTGCATCAGCTGCTGCATTTGAACATCCCGTTGTTCCATCTGTTGCATTAATAGTATACGTTATACTGCTTGTTGGACTTACCGTAAAGCTGGTGCCTATTTGGTTGCCCGGGTTTAATGTATACGAGGCTGAACTACTTGGATTCACAGTTGGAGTGATAACTACCGATGCTCCGTTACAAATTACACTGTTGCTTCCTAAAGAATTAATGGTAATTGTTGGAGTTGGATTTACAGTTATAGGAACTATTGCTGCATCAGTTGCTGCATTTGAACATCCCGTTGTTCCATCTGTTGCATTAATAGTATACGTTATACTGCTTGTAGGGCTTACCGTAAAGCTGGTGCCTATTTGGTTGCCCGGGTTTAATGTATACGAGGCTGAACTACTTGGATTCACAGTTGGAGTAATAACTACTGATGCTCCGTTACAAATTACACTATTGCTTCCTAAAGAATTAATGGTAATTGTTGGAGTTGGATTTACTGTTATAGGAACTACTGCTGCATCAGCAGCTGCATTTGGACATCCCGTTGTTCCATCTGTTGCATTAATAGTATACGTTATACTGCTTGTTGGACTTACCGTAAAGCTGGTACCTATTTGGTTGCCCGGGTTTAATGTATACGAGGCTGAACTACTTGGATTTACAGTGGGAGTGATAACTACCGAGGCTCCGTTACAAATTACACTGTTGCTTCCTAAAGAATTAATGGTAATTGTTGGAGTTGGATTTACTGTTAAGGTAACTGTTAAAGGTGCACTTTGTGCACAACCGCTTGCTGTTCCATTTACTGTGTAAACAGTAGTAGTAGTTGGATTAGCTGTTGGGCTTGCTATGTTAGCATTATCTAAAGTAGCTGAAGGAGACCATGTATAAGTGCTAACTCCGCTTGCGGTAAATGTTTGAGAAGTGCCATTACATATTGTGTAAGAGCTTGCCGCTAAACTCATACTTGGAACTGTAGTTACATTTACTGTAATGGTTGCAGGAGTTAAATTTGTACAAGCATTTGCATCTGTTCCGGTTACACTATACACAGTAGTTGTTGTAGGGCTTGCTGTTGGATTAGCTATATTACCATTATCTAATGTAGCAGATGGTGTCCAGGTATAAGAACTCGCACCACTTACGCTAAATGTTTGTGAACCTCCGTTACATATAGTATATACATTACCTGATAAACTATAAGTTGGTAACGGATTTACATTAACAGTTACTGTAGCAGGAATTAAATTACTACAAGCATTTACATCTGTTCCGGTTACACTATACACAGTTGTGGTTGTAGGACTTGCTGTTGGAGTAGCTATATTACCATTATCAAGCGTAGCAGCTGGTGTCCAAGTATAAGAGCTTGCTCCACTTATACTCAAACCTTGTGACGCTCCACTACAAATAGTATACGAACTTGATGCGAGAGAATAAGTTGGTAATGGATTAACCGTTAATGTAACAGTTAAAGCAGGGCTTGGCGCGCAACCACTGGCAACTCCATTTACGGTATAAACAGTTGTTGTTGTTGGATTAGCAGTTGGGCTTGCTATATTAGCATTATCTAAAGTAGCTGACGGTGTCCAAGTATAAGAACTTACACCACTTACTGTAAATGTTTGAGAAGCTCCATTACAAATGGTATATGAATTTGCCGTTAAGCTCATGCTTGGAATTGCCGTTACATTAACTGTCACTGTAGCCGGAGTTAAGTTAGTACATGCATTTGCATTGGTTCCTGTTACACTATAAACAGTTGTAGTTGTTGGGCTTGCTGTTGGATTGGCTGTATTTGCTCCGGTTAATGTAGCTGCGGGTGTCCATGTATAAGTACTTGCTCCACTAACACTAAATGTTTGTGAACCACCGTTACATATGGTATATACATTACCTGATAAACTATAAGTTGGTAACGGGTTTACGGTTACAGTTACGGTTGCAGGAATCAAATTACTACAAGCACTTGCACTGGTTCCTGTTACACTATAAACTGTAGTTGTTGTTGGACTGGCTGTTGGATTAGCTGTATTAGCTCCTGTTAAACTAGCAGCAGGAGTCCAAGTATAAGTACTTGCACCACTAACACTTAAACCTTGTGAAGCACTATTGCAAATAGTATAAGAATTTGCAGTAAGCGAATAAGTTGGTAATGGATTAACTGTTAACGTAACAGTTAAAGGAGGGCTAGATGCGCAACCACTTGCCGTACCATTTACTGTATAAATTGTTGTTGTTGTTGTTGTTGGCGTTGCTGTTGGGTTAGCTGTACTTGCTCCGGTTAAAGTTGCAGCTGGTGTCCAAGTATAAGAACTTGCACCACTTACTGTAAATGTTTGAGAAGCACCATTACATATTGTATACGAACTTGCCGCCAAACTCATGCTTGGAACTGCTGTTACGTTAACTGTAACTGTTGCCGGAGTTAAATTACCACAACCAAGTACACTCGTTCCGGTAACGCTATAAACAGTTGTGGTTGTAGGACTTGCTGTCGGAGTAGCCGTATTTGCTCCGGTTAAAGTAGCTGCAGGTGTCCATGTATAAGTACTTGCTCCACTAACGCTAAATGTTTGTGAACCTCCATTACATATTGTATAAACATTGCTTGTTAAACTATAAGTAGGCATTGGATTTACATTTACTGTAACTGTGGCTGGAGTTAAATTACTACAATTGCTTGCACTCGTTCCGGTTACACTATAAACTGTAGTTGTTGTTGGACTGGCTGTTGGATTAGCTGTATTTGCTCCTACTAATGTAGCTGCCGGAGTCCAGGTATAAGTGCTTGCTCCACTAACTGTAAATGTTTGCGAACTTCCATTACAAATAGTATATGAGTTTGAAGCAAGCGTATAGGTTGGTAGTGGATTAACTGTTAGCGTAAGTGTTAAAGGTGCGCTTTGTGCGCAACCACTTGCTGTTCCATTTACTGTATAGACAGTTGTTGTTGTTGGATTAGCTGTTGGGTTTGCTATATTAGCATTATTTAAAGTAGCTGCCGGAGACCATGTATAAGTACTTACGCCACTAACAGTAAATGTTTGTGAACCTCCGTTACAAATGGTGTAAGAATTTGCCTTTAAAACCATACTTGGAACTGCTGTTACGTTAACCGTAACCGTTGCCGGAGTTAAATTACCACAACCAAGTGCACTGGTTCCGGTAACACTGTAAACAGTTGTAGTTGTAGGACTTGCCGTCGGGTTAGCTGTATTTGCTCCGGTTAAAGTAGCTACTGGAGTCCATGTATAAGTACTCGCACCGCTTACTGTAAAAGTTTGAGAACCTCCGTTACAAATTGTATAAGCATTTCCGGTTAAGCTAAAAGTAGGTTGTGGGTTTATGGTAATATTAAATGAACCAGGGGTACCGGTGCAACCATTTAGGGTTGGTGTTACTGAAATAGTGCCCACTTGCTGAGTGGCTACTACAGGAGCTGTATAACCGGCTATGTTACCGGCGCCAGCCGCTGCTATACCGATATTGGTGTTACTATTTGTCCAGGCAAAAGTACCACCTGCCGGTGTTGAGGTAAAGGCCTCGGCTGATACTGCTGCACCACTACAAACAGCCTGTGCTCCAGGGGCTGAACTTACTGTTGGAATCGGATTAATCGTAATATTAAATGTGCCGGGGGTACCCGCACAACCATTTAAAGTCGGAGTAACTGAAATAGTGCCCACTTGCTGAGTAGCTACCACAGGAGCTGTATAACCGGCTATGTTACCGGCGCCAGCCGCTGCTATACCGATATTGGTGTTACTATTTGTCCATGCAAAAGTGCCGCCTGCAGGTGTTGAGGTAAAGGCCTCGGCTGATACTGCTGCACCACTACAAACAGCCTGTGCACCGGGTGCTGAACTTACGGTTGGTTTTGGATTGATTGTAATATTAAATGTTCCTGCTGTACCAGCGCAACCATTTAAAGTCGGAGTAACTGAAATAGTGCCTACTTGCTGAGTGGCTACCACAGGAGCTGTATAACCGGCTATGTTACCGGCGCCAGCCGCTGCTATACCGATATTGGTGTTACTATTTGTCCAGGCAAAAGTGCCGCCTGCAGGTGTTGAGGTAAAGGCCTCGGCTGATACTGCTGCACCGCTACATACCGCTTGTGCGCCAGGTGCAGAACTTACGGTTGGTTTTGGATTGATTGTAATATTAAATGTTCCTGCTGTACCGGCGCAACCATTTAAAGTCGGAGTAACTGAAATGGTGCCCACTTGCTGAGTAGCTACCACAGGAGCTGTATAACCGGCTATGTTACCGGCACCAGCCGCTGCTATACCTATATTTGTATTGCTGTTCGTCCAAGTAAAAGTACCACCTGCCGGTGTTGAGGTAAAAGCCTCTGCTACTACAGCTGCACCACTACAAACAGCCTGTGCTCCAGGGGCTGAACTTACTGTTGGAATCGGATTAATCGTAATATTAAATGTGCCGGGGGTACCCGCACAACCATTTAAAGTCGGAGTAACTGAAATAGTGCCCACTTGCTGAGTAGCTACCACAGGAGCTGTATAACCGGCTATGTTACCGGCGCCAGCCGCTGCTATACCGATATTGGTGTTACTATTTGTCCATGCAAAAGTGCCGCCTGCAGGTGTTGAGGTAAAGGCCTCGGCTGATACTGCTGCACCACTACAAACAGCCTGTGCACCGGGTGCTGAACTTACGGTTGGTTTTGGATTGATTGTAATATTAAATGTTCCTGCTGTACCAGCGCAACCATTTAGGGTTGGAGTAACTGAAATAGTGCCCACTTGCTGGGTGGCTACTACAGGAGCTACATAACCGGCTATGTTACCGGCACCAGCCGCTGCTATGCCTATATTCGTATTGCTGTTCGTCCATGCAAAAGTTCCTCCTGCAGGTGTTGAGGTAAAAGCCTCGGCTGCTACGGCTGCACCGCTACAAACAGCCTGTGCACCTGGGGCTGAACTTACTGTTGGTTTTGGATTAATGGTAATGTTAAAGGTACCGGCTGTACCCGCGCAACCATTTAGGGTTGGAGTAACTGAAATAGTGCCCACTTGCTGGGTGGCTACTACAGGAGCTACATAACCGGCTATGTTACCGGCACCAGCCGCTGCTATGCCTATATTCGTATTGCTGTTCGTCCATGCAAAAGTTCCTCCTGCAGGTGTTGAGGTAAAAGCTTCAGCTGATACTGCTGCACCGCTACAAACGGCCTGTGCGCCAGGTGCTGAACTTACTGTTGGTTTTGGATTAATGGTAATGTTAAAGGTACCGGCTGTACCCGCGCAACCATTTAGGGTTGGAGTAACTGAAATAGTTCCCACTTGCTGGGTGGCTACTACAGGAGCTACATAACCGGCTATGTTACCGGCACCAGCCGCTGCTATGCCTATATTCGTATTGCTGTTCGTCCATGCAAAAGTTCCTCCTGCAGGTGTTGAGGTAAAAGCTTCAGCTGATACTGCTGCACCGCTACAAACGGCCTGTGCGCCAGGTGCTGAACTTACTGTTGGCTTTGGATTGATTGTAATTGTAAATGTTTGTACACTATTTGTACACCCGGCTTTAGTTGCAGTTACCGTAATAACCCCCACCTGCTGAGTGGCCACCACAGGGGCTGTATATGCCGCTATATTACCCGAACCACTTGCAGCCAAACCAATATTTGTGTTGCTATTCGTCCAAGTAAGAGTAGTAGGAGCTAATGAAGTTGAAAAAGTAGTTGCACTAACAGCAGCACCTGAACAAACAGCTTGGCTGCCTACTACACTTAAAACAGGACAGGAAATTGAACAATCTGAAGAAGGCCCACTTGTTTCTGTCAGCGTTATTGTACCAGCACTACCCTGATAATTCGTAATCATTACTAAATAATATTGCCCGGCTGCCGTAGCATTTAATGTCATATTTTCTGTAGCATTAATACTATAACTACAATCGGCAATGCCTCCACTACAAGGAGGGTTAACTGTTGTACCACAACCACCTTGACAAGCCCCATTCAAATTACTACAGGCAGTACCAAAATTAGCGGCTGTAAAAGGTCCCCATGCCACAAAATCAACATCTCCATTTGATTGACTAATATTAAAGGACATAGTTCCGGCACTAAGCGATTTTATATAAAACCAACCCGGGTTAGGCTCTGTACATAAACAACCATAACTAGGGCCAGCTTGTCCAGTACTTCCACTAGCATCATTTGGATAAGAAAATGGAGTTCCTACTGCAGTACAAAAGGGCGTAGCGGTAGCACAAGTGTTTCCTTGAGCATATATTTTAACCGTATTAAAAAATAAGGCAGTTGCAATAAAAAACAATAAAATATTTATTTTCTTCATTCTATAAAATTTAATTAAAAGTGTTTATTTGAAAATTTAGTGTTGTTTACTTTGCAATATTTTCTGCTTATATCGCTCTTGAAGTAAATCCAAATGCTGTTCAAAATAATTATCTACAAGGTTATTGTAGTATCTTAAACCCATATTTTTTTCATATTTCGGGAAATCGGTAGGTAACTTGTTAATTACCATAACATGTAAAAATTCCTCCGTACGTCCCATATAAGGGTCGTTTTCA
>Ga0207160_1078_pt1 | contig 11212 bp, 8 predicted proteins | sample Alteio_BWMinHeat_21_FD_153510 | JGI IMG/M metagenome (GOLD analysis project Ga0207160, IMG submission 153510) | Enriched cells from forest soil in Barre Woods Harvard Forest LTER site, Petersham, Massachusetts, United States -... | ecosystem: Environmental > Terrestrial > Soil > Temperate forest >... | reverse complement strand
ATTATATCAAAACGATTCGGTTTCTTATTCATCACTTCGCGATGCAAACGAAAAAGTATTTGGTAAAAAAGTTACTTCTACATACGACCTTACAAAAGCAACTAAAGTTATTGTAGGTGTAGGTGCCGATTTTTTAGGTACTTGGTTAGCTCCGGCTGTTTTCGCCGCAGCTTATGCTAAAAACCGTAAAGTTTCTAAAGAAAAGCCTGAAATGGTAAAACATTACCAGTTCGAGTCTAACTTATCTTTAACAGGTGCTAACGCCGATGAGCGTTATATGGTTAAACCTTCTGAAATTGGTAAAACAATTGTTGCCTTATATAACGAAGTAGCTAAAGCTACAGGTAACTCGGCAACATCGGGTAACGGCGCAGTAGCTTCAAATCCTGATGCGGCAAAAGCAATCGCAAAAATCGCAAAAGAATTGGCCGCTGCTAAAGGTGAATCTTTAGTTGTTTGCGGATTAAACGATGTTGATGTGCAAGTATTAGTTAACGGCATCAATAAGATGTTAGATAACTATGACAAAACAGTTAGCTACGAACAACACTTAAATACAAAACAAGGCAACGATAAAGATTTAGTAAATCTTATCGCTGATATGAATAGTGGTAAAGTGGGTGCAGTTATTGTTTACAATTGCAACCCGGCTTACACAACTCCTTTTAAATTAGGTTTTGCTACGGCATTCAAAAAAGTTCCGGTAAAAATTTCATTTGCCTATACAATGGACGAAACTGCACAAGCTGCAGATTACGTTTGTCCTGACCATAACTGGTTAGAGTCATGGGGCGATGCAAATCCGGTTCGTGGGCATTATAGCTTACAACAACCTACCATCAATCCAATCTTCTCTCAACCACGTTACCAAGGCACACGCCAGGCACAGGATACTTTATTGAAATGGGCAGGTGTAAAAGCAGATTATTTAACTTACTTACAAGCATATTGGCAAAATCATGTGTTTCCAATGCAAGGTAAATATGGCGACTTCTATAGTTTTTGGAGCAACACCTTACATGATGGTGTTCTAAAAGTTCATTTTGCAAAAGCAGTTGATATGGCTGTTGTTGAGCCAATGGCTAAAGACAGTTCAGGCAAACCTTTAATGACTGGTGTTGCTACTGTTGTTGCCGATTCATTAGGTCTTGTGTCAGTTAAAGAAGAGAAAAAAGAAAAAGCTGCTGATAAAAAAGAAGAGAAAGCTGAAGAAAGCACAAAATTACCTGAGGTTGATTATAACGCAGCGGCTGCTAAAGCATCTTCTGCAAAAGGCGGCACTTGGGAGTTAACAGTTTACGAAAAAGTTGGTTTAGGTAACGGTAATCAAAGTAACAACCCGTGGTTGCACGAGTTACCCGATCCTATCTCTAAAGTAACTTGGGATAACTACATCACCATGCATCCTGAAGACGTTCGTGAACAAAAGTTCAACGAAATGTTGCGTCAGGATGTTGATGGTAGCATCGCTACAATCGTTGCAAACGGTGTATCGTATGAGTTACCGGTTTATCCTCAACCGGGTCAGGCTAAAGGCACCATTGGTGTTGCTTTGGGTTATGGCCGTCGTGTAGAGTCTTACAAAGTAGCTAAAGAAGCAGGCATTAATTTCGGTGGTGCTAACGCTTACGAATTCATGTCGCTTACAAACGATACAGTTCAAAATATTACGTCTGATGTAACTATTACTGATGCAAACAAAATTCACCAGTTTGCAGCAACACAAATTCATCACACTATCATGGGTCGTGAAGAACAAATTCTTCGCGAAACTTCATTAGCTCAGTATAAAGAAGATGCTGCGTCTAATAATCCTAAAGCATTTATTCATACTAATTCAGGCGAGCGTCCTATTGAAGAAGTTGACTTATGGGCTGCTTATCCACGTCCGGGCATTAAGTGGGGCATGGTTATCGATATGAACTCTTGTATCGGTTGTGCTGCTTGTGTAGTTTCTTGTACGGCAGAGAATAACGTACCTGTAGTTGGTAAAGACCAGGTTCGTCGCACACGCGATATGGCTTGGTTGCGTATCGATCGTTACTACACTTCTGATATGACTCGTAAAAAAGCCGAAGAAGAACACATCGGTGGTCGTACAATGTATTTAGATATGGAAAATCCTTCAACTAACCCGAAGGTTACTTTCCAACCAATCATGTGTCAACACTGTAACCACGCACCTTGCGAAACAGTTTGTCCGGTATTGGCAACTAACCACAGTTCTGAAGGCTTAAACCAAATGACGTATAACCGTTGTATTGGTACTCGTTACTGTGCTAACAACTGTCCATTTAAAGTTCGTCGTTTCAACTGGTTTAACTATACTGCTAATCCTGACTTTACTGATATAAACCCATCTCAACAAGATTTAGGCCGTATGGTTTTAAATCCTGATGTAGTTGTTCGTGGTCGTGGTGTAATGGAAAAATGTACTATGTGCGTTCAACGTTTACAAGCAGGTAAATTAGAAGCTAAAAAAGCGGGTCACCCTGTAAAAGATGGCGCTATTAAAACAGCATGTCAGCAAGCTTGCCCTACACACGCAATTTCTTTTGGTGATTTAAATGATAAAGATTCTCAGGTTACTAAAGATAGAGAGAACGAACGTAACTACTTCTTGTTAGAAGAAGTTGGTATCAAACCAACGGTATCTTACTTGGTAAAAGTTCGTAATCAAGAAGAAAAAATTCTTTAAGAAGCTGAAGAAAAAGAAGGCCATGAAGGTCACGAAGAAGAAAAAAAAGAAGGTAAAAAAGAAGAAGCACACTCATAATAAAACTAAAAATTCTTAGTACGGATTAAAAATTAGGAAACAGTATGCACGCAGAATCACAAATAAGAGAGCCGCTGATTTTAGGTAAGAAAACCTATTCTCAAATCACCGACGATATCATCAGACCGGTAGAAGGTAAAGCCAATAAATATTGGTACATGTTATTTACCGTAGCCGTACTTACATTCATTTGGGGTCTTGGTTGCCTTTCATACACCATTGGTGTAGGTATCGGTGTTTGGGGTTCAAACAACGGGGTTGATTGGGCTTGGGATATCACAAACTTTGTATGGTGGATTGGTATCGGTCACGCAGGTACACTTATCTCTGCCGTGTTATTATTATTCCGTCAAAAATGGCGTTTAGGAATCAACCGTTCTGCCGAGGCAATGACAATCTTTGCCGTAATGTGTGCAGCTATCTTCGTATTATTTCACACAGGTAGGGTTTGGTTAGATTATATGTTATTTCCTCTTCCTAACCAATTTGGTTCTTTATGGCCTAACTTTAACTCACCATTATTATGGGACGTGTTTGCGGTATCAACTTACTTCACCATCTCTTGTGTATTCTGGTACATTGGTTTAATTCCTGATTTCGGTACAATTCGCGATAGAGCAATTAACCCCTTGGTTAAAAAAACATACAACATCTTAGCATTCGGTTGGGGCGGTAGCGCTCGTCACTGGAGCCGTTTCGAAGAAGTTTCTCTTGTACTTGCGGGTCTTTCTACACCACTTGTATTCTCGGTTCACTCTATAGTATCGTTCGACTTTGCTACGTCAATCCTTCCGGGTTGGCATACAACAATCTTCCCTCCTTATTTCGTATCGGGTGCGGTATTTTCTGGTTTCGCAATGGTGTTAACATTGATGCTAATCGTTCGTAAAGTATATAACTTACAAGCTTACATTACAGTAAAGCACGTTGAATATATGAACATTGTAATCATCGTTACAGGTTCAATAGTAGGTGTGGCTTATTTAACTGAGTTATTTATTTCTTGGTATGGTGGTGTTGAGTTTGAGCAATATGCTTTCCTTAACCGTGCAACAGGGCCATACTGGTGGGCTTATGCAGCCATGATGACTTGTAACGTGGTTTCTCCGCAATTATTCTGGATTAAAAAAATCCGCACAAGTTTAGTAGCAACTTTCATCTTATCAATTGTAGTAAATATCGGTATGTGGTTCGAGCGTTTTGTAATCATCGTTCCTACATTATGCCGTACATTTCTTCCATCTACTTGGAACATGTACCACCCAACATTTATAGATATCGGAATTTTCACAGGTACAATAGGCATGTTCTTTACATTCTTCTTATTGTTCTCTCGTTTCTTCCCGGTAATTGCTCAGGCTGAATTGAAAACAATTTTAAAAATTTCAGGTGAGTCTCAAAAAGAAGAAGCTAAACATCACACTCACGAAACTGCACCAACACACGCACACTAAACGAATTTGAAAATTTAGAATTAAGATTTTAAATAAGATATGGCAGCAACAATAACTAAAAAAATTATCCACGGCATCTACGATGATGAGGTGCCTTTGTTGGAAGCTTGTAAAAGCCTAAAAACAGCGGGTATAAAAATTAAAGATGTTTTTACACCATTCCCAATTCACGGAATCGATCCTATCATTGGTGTACCACGTACACGCTTAGCAATTTGCGCGTTCATTTATGGTTTAACCGGTTTAGGTTTAGCTACATTAATGATGTGGTATATGATGATTAGCGATTGGCCTACCGATGTGGGTGGTAAACCAACTTGGGCTTATTATTTCAACATCCCGGCCTTTATTCCTATCACGTTTGAGTCAACTGTATTTTGTGCAGGTCACGGTATGGCGTTAACTTACTTGTTACGTTGTATGTTAATCCCGGGTGCTAAAGCAAAAAACCCTGACCCTCGTACTACTAACGATAAATTTATGATTTACCTTGAGCTTAACGATGAGCAAGCAAATAAAGCTGATGCTATCTTACGTTCAGCAGGTGCTAGCGAAGTAAATTATAAAGGAACAGTAACCGAAACATTAGCTTACTAAAAAGATAAATTTTAAGAGATGAACTTTACAAAACTTATAAATCTTAAAACGCTTACGGTAGGGGCAATTGCCGGTGTTATGGCTTTCGGGCTTACATCTTGTAGCAATGCGCCTAACAGCCCTGGGTTTGAGTATATGCCTGATATGTATCGCTCTCCGGTACTAAAATATTATAACACGTACACCTTAAATGGCGATACATTGCAAAGTGCAATGAAACCCGTTGCAGGTACTATTGCGCGTGGTTGTATGCCTGGCATTCCTGCCGGCATGGATTACGAAAAAGCGGGCGTGTATCTTAAAAACCCTATTTTATATAGCGATGCTGTTTTAAAAGATGGCGAAGCTATCTATGGTAAATTTTGTGTGCATTGCCACGGCGATGCCGGTAAAGGCGATGGTAAAGTTGGTTTAAAACTTCCGGGTGCGCCTCCTGCTTACGATGGTCCGTTGAAAAATCTTCCTGAAGGTAAAATGTTCTTTACAATTACCAATGGTAAAGGTTTAATGGGCTCTCACGCAAGTCAGTTAAATGTTGAAGAGCGTTGGAAAGTAATTTACTACGTGCAAAAATTACAGGGCCACACACCTGGGCAACCTGCTGTAGCCGATTCTGCTAAAGTAAAAACAGCCGAAGTAAAAGAAGTTAAGAAAGAAGATAAAAAAAATAAGATTTAAGAGAACGCGATATGAGTAATTTAAATTTTACATTTCCGCAAAAAGTTAAAACATTTACCTACGCCTTAATGGCAATAGGAGTAGTGTCAATCATTGCGGCGTTTATTTTTGATAAACCCGTTGTAGCCGACGAGAATTATCATCAAACACGCGCATGGGCTAATATTTTAATTGGTTCGTTTTTCTTCATGGCTATTGGTTTAGCGGCTGCATTCTTTTTAGGATTACAGTACGCGGCTGAGTCTGGTTGGTCAACTACCGTTAAACGTATCATCGAAGCGGTTGCTTGGTTTTTACCATGGGGCTTAAGCTTAATGATGTTAATGTTTTTATTAGGGCAGTTTGGTATCCATCATTTGTATGCTTTTTTCGATAAAGATTTAATGCACCACGACCCGAAATTAGAAGCTAAAATGGGCTACTTCGGTTGGTTCTGGTGGTTACGTACTATTCTTTATATGGTAGGTTGGTTATTCTTCACCAACAAACTTCGTCAAAACTCATTAGATGCTGATAGCGCAAACGATAACTCGCACCACTGGAAAAACGTAAAACTAGGTGCTTGGTTTATGGTGTTATTCGCAGTTACATCATCTACTTCATCTTGGGATTGGTTAATGAGCATCGATATTCATTGGTTCTCAACTTTATTTGGCTGGTACGTTTTCTCAGGTATGTGGGTTAGTGCAATCATCTCAATGATTTTAATTACCGTGTATCTAAAAAAACTTGGTTACTTAGAATTTGTAACAGAAAGTACCATACACGATTTAGGTAAATGGATGTTCGCCATCTCTTTCCTTTGGACTTATCTTTACTTCTCTCAGTTCATGCTTTATTGGTATGCTGATATTCCTGAAGAGATTATTTATTTCCAACAACGTTGGGAGAATTTTAAACCACTTATGTGGACTGTGTTCTTCATCAACTTTGCTTGCCCAATGATTATGTTAATGAGCCGCGATAGCAAACGTAATTTCTGGTTCTTAACCTTTGTTGGTTTCGTAATCTTTGTTGGTCACTATTTAGATATTGTAATGATGGTTATGCCGGGTACAGTTGGTAAACATTGGACTGGCCTTAGCTGGATGGAGATTGGTACGTTTTTAGGTTTCTTAGGTTTGTTCATCAATGTAGTATTTACTAACCTAAGTAAACGTCCGCTGTTGGTAAAAAATCATCCATTCTTGGCTGAGTCTTTACATCACAGCATATAAACTAAATAGAGAGAAAGAAATTAGAAATTAAAACAAATTAAAAACAAAATATAATGACACTGTTATACATACTAGCTTTTGTTTTGCTTTGCATAGCATTAAATCAATTATTTAAAGTATTTGAATTATCACGCGATTTGCGCGGAGAAAAACTTTACAAAACTAACGATAGCGATAACAAGTTTAATGGCCGTGCCATGTTGTTATTTATGTTTTTATTCTTTGGTTTTTTCCTTTGGCAAATAAATGCGTATTGGTATCGCATTTTACCAAAATCAGCTTCTGAGCATGGTAACAAAATTGATGCCCTAATGGATGCAAACTATTGGTTAGTGGTTTTAGTGTTCTTTGTAGTTAATGGTTTCTTATTCTATTTCGCTTGGAGATACCACGGCAGAAAAGACAGAAAAGCAGAATACATTTTACACAACAACAAATTAGAAATGCTTTGGACAGTTGTACCCGCTATCGCACTTGCTTTCATCATCATCTTCGGTTTAAAATACTGGAACGAAATCATGAAACGTGATAACGATCCTAATCCGGTTAAAATAGAATTATACGCTAAACAATTCGATTGGACTGCACGTTATCCTGGTAAAGACAATGAATTTGGTATCGATGATTATATGCAAATTGATGGTAGCAACCCTGTTGGTTTAGATACAACTGATGCACGTTGCAAAGATGATATTTTAGTGAAAAATGAATTTCACATTCCAAAAGGAAAAGAAGTTATTTTCACTTTCCGTTCACGCGATATTATACATAGTGCGTTTATGCCTCACTTCCGTGCGCAAATGAACTGTGTGCCTGGTCAAATTACAAACTTCCGTTTTAAACCAACATTCACTACTGCCGAAATGCGTAAAGATGCGCACGTACAAAAAAATATTGATGAGGTTAATGCTATCCGTGTAAAACGTGGCGAAGACCCAATCGAATTTGATTACTTGTTACTGTGTAATAAAATTTGTGGTGCATCTCACTACAACATGCAAATGAAAATTGTGGTTGATAATGAAGCTGATTACAATGCATGGTTAGCAAAACAAAAAACGTTTAAAGGAATCGCTCAGAAATAAAATTTAAGAAACATTAAATAAAGGCAAATGGAACACAAAGCACACGCCGGAGTACTAGAAGGACATAACTTGCACGATCACGCGCATGCGCACGATCATGGCGATCATCACGAAACTTTTGTGAGCAAGTATGTATTTAGCATGGATCATAAAGTTATCTCTCGCCAGTTTTTAATTACAGCGGTAATTATGGCGGTGGTAGCAATGGTTATGTCAATCATCTTCCGTTTACAATTAGCTTGGCCGGGAGAAAAATTTGCATTCATCGAAGCCATCATGGGTAAAAAATGGGGTAAAGATGGCATCCTCGATCCTAACGCATATTTAGCACTTGTTACCATTCACGGTACTATTATGGTGTTCTTCGTGTTAACAGGCGGCTTAAGCGGTACGTTCTCTAACCTTTTAATTCCGTATCAAATCGGTGCACGCGATATGGCATCTGGTTTCTTAAATATGCTATCATATTGGTTTTTCTTTGTTTCAACTACTATCATGTTAACTTCTTTATTTATTGAAGATGGTGCTGCATCTGCTGGTTGGACAGTTTATCCTCCATTATCAGCTTTACCTGAAGCAATTCCGGGTTCTAAATTGGGTATGACTTTGTGGTTGGTATCTATGAGTTTATTTATTGTATCTTCTCTATTAGGTGGTCTTAACTACATCATCACTATTATCAACTTACGTACAAAAGGAATGAAAATGACTCGCCTTCCTTTAACTGTTTGGGCTTTCTTAATCACAGCTATCCTTGGGGTGTTATCATTCCCTGTGTTATTCTCTTGTGCATTGTTATTAATTTTCGATCGTTCAATGGGTACAAGTTTTTATTTATCTGATATCTATATTGGTGGTAAACCAATGGAGCAGGTTGGTGGTAGCCCAATTTTATTTGAACACTTATTTTGGTTCTTAGGTCACCCTGAGGTGTACATTGTACTTTTACCGGCTCTTGGTATCACCTCAGAAATTATTGCAACTAACTCACGTAAACCTATCTTCGGTTACCGTGCCATGATTGGTTCAATGCTTGCAATTGGTTTCTTATCATTCATCGTTTGGGGTCACCACATGTTTATGACTGGTATGAATCCATTCTTAGGTTCGGTTTTCGTTTTCACAACATTATTAATTGCTATCCCATCTGCGGTAAAAGCATTTAACTACATCACAACTTTGTGGAAAGGTAACATACAGTACACACCTGCTATGTTATTCTCCATCGGTTTAGTTTCTTCTTTCGTTACTGGTGGTGTAACAGGGATTATCCTTGCAGATTCTACTTTAGATATTACTGTGCACGATACTTATTTTGTGGTAGCTCACTTCCATATTGTAATGGGATTATCTGCAATCTTCGGAATGTTTGCAGGCGTTTACCATTGGTTCCCTAAAATGTTCCTTCGCATGATGAACAAAAAATTAGGATACTTACATTTTTGGGTAACATTCTTAGGTGCCTATGGAGTATTTTTCCCAATGCACTTTTTAGGAATGAGTGGTGTACCGCGTCGTTACTACACAAACAGTAACTTCCCAATGTTCGATAACTTAATGGACATTAACCAATTTGTAACTATGTGTGCAATCTTCGCAGCGTTCGGACAAGTTATTTTCTTAATCAACTTCTTCTACAGTATTTTCCGTGGCGAGAAAGCAACTCAAAACCCTTGGAATTCAAATACACTTGAGTGGACAACTCCTATGGCACACGTACACGGTAACTGGCCTGGTGCTTTACCAGAGGTTCACCGTTGGTCTTACGATTATAGCAAACCTGGTCACGCCAACGATTTCGTTCCTCAAACAGTTCCATTAGGACCCGATGAGCACGATGGTGGCGAACACTAAACAACATTAAAACACAAAATTAAATCCCCTGCCAAGCAGGGGATTTTTTATATATAAAAAACTAAACCAATGACATTCAGACAACGCTTAAAATTTTATTTAGTAGGTTTTGGTATGGGCATGCTCGTACTAATTATGATTATAAATAAAAGAGGCTGCAAAGGCATTAGTACACAAAAAATGGAAGAACTAACTTACCAAAAATGGGATATAAGTGATGTCATGCGTTGCAAATTAAAATGCGCGGGCTTTACTGCCGATAGTTTGTTTTTAAAAGATGTAAAAACCTGCAAAGTAAATTACAGTGCCGATGCCACCAATGCCAGCTTAAAACCCTGCGGCAATTATGTGTTAGAGTCCTCAGCTAAAAGCGTAGCCTCTTATACTTTATTAGTTTCCGATTGCGATAGCATCACTAAAATATTAGATGTAGTTACAAAAAACGCTTGTACGTGTAATTAACGCTTGTGGTTACGGGTGCAGCAATCTGTTCTTGTGGCAGTTAAAACAAACTAAGCTGGTCTTTATCGTCTTCTTTAATAAGGTTGCGCTTAGTTGGCTGGTTGGTGGGGGTATCGGTAAAAATTTCTTGTCTAACTTCGGGTAGTTGTATATAGGTTTCAACATCTTTAATGCCTTCTTCTAACTCATCTACCATATCGGCAATGTTGTTTTCATCTTTATACACGCGGGCGTGTATAATTATTTCTTCCATTATTTTTAAAAACTCCCAGGCTTTTTCTTCCTTTTGTTCGGCAGCCATAACCTGTTGTGTGCGGTTTATGCTTAGCTTTTTATCTAGGCGCGCGTCGCTATAGGTTGCCAACAGGGCAACCCACTCATCAGCTTTGGCAAGTGCTTCTTGTATTTGTATTTCAATAGCGCTTAGGCTCATGCTCCTTCAACAATTGTAAAACAATTATTTAATAAATCTAATTTGAAGGTTTAGTTTAATTTTCTGAAAACCATCTTCAGAATATATTTTACCAAATTTATTTCTATTTGGATCAGGTGTTTCAAGTTTAGTATTATTATATAAATAATCTTCAAAGTTTTTTGCGAAATAGAAATGGTAACAAATCAACTCTCCATCTTCTCTAACAACTAAATATCCCCCTGTGGCCTGATAATTTCTTTTCCAAACCTCTGCTGCTCTCATTCCAAGAGCATAGTCTGTAAGAAATTTTTTCATAATCATCTCATACATACTTGAATTTATTTTCAAATTGTATCCTATGGAATTTTTCTTTGTTATTTTTTCTATAAATTTTGCAATTGTATTCTCTGAAGTAATATCATTGGCATAATACAGAACAATAACATCGGAAAGTATTTTATTAAAATTGTAATCAATTGTTTGCAAGTTAGATTCAAACACCTCGTTATCAACTTTTTCAAATTGGAGTTTTCCACCAAAATTCTTTATTAAACTCAATTTTTCTGAAAACTCCCTTAAGTTATTTACTTGAAGAATTTCACCTGCTGATAACCTACTTCCTATAATTCGATAAGTGAAGTTTGTAGCCCTACTTGCCTTAAGAAGATAAGGCG
>Ga0207160_1016_pt1 | contig 11304 bp, 5 predicted proteins | sample Alteio_BWMinHeat_21_FD_153510 | JGI IMG/M metagenome (GOLD analysis project Ga0207160, IMG submission 153510) | Enriched cells from forest soil in Barre Woods Harvard Forest LTER site, Petersham, Massachusetts, United States -... | ecosystem: Environmental > Terrestrial > Soil > Temperate forest >... | reverse complement strand
ACTAAAGTTAGTGTAACTGTATTAGCCAATTGTGATGCGTTTACACAACCACCTGCGGTTAATGAATCTATCACACTAAAAGTATAGCTGCCTGCCGGTGTGTTGGCTGGAGGAGTAAAAGTTGATCCAACATTTACTACTGTATTATTGCTATACCACACTGCTGCACTTGTTCCTGAATTTACAGTTAATGGTACAGGAGAACCCTGACAGAAGGCATTATTTGTACCTGTTGGTGCCGTTAAAATTGGTGCTGGTGGGGTTGAATTTACAACTAAAGTTAGTGTAACTGTATTAGCCAATTGTGATGCACTTACACAACCACCTGCGGTTAATGAATCTATTACACTAAAAGTATAGCTGCCTGCCGGTGTGTTGGCTGGAGGAGTAAAAGTTGATCCAACATTTACTACTGTATTATTGCTATACCACACCGCTGTACTTGTTCCTGAATTTACAGTTAATGGCACAGGTGAGCCTTGGCAGAACGAATTATTTGTACCTGTAGGAGCCGTTAAAATTGGCGTAGGAGGAGTTGGATTGATAGTAATTGTAATTGGTCTGCTTATACTTGTACATCCATTAACGGTAGCTGCAACATATACTGTGGTTGTGCCAACGGGAGTCCCTGCAGGAGTGTACGTATTTGTATTGGCAGCTATGATAGTACTTAAACCTGCATCACTATACCAATTTATAGTTGGTGTAACTGTACCACTACTTGCAACGGTTACAGTTAATGTTTGTATAATATCGCCTTGGCAATAAGTTGTATCATTTCCTGCTGCTGTTAACACAGGTTGAGCAGGAGCCCCTGCATTAGTAACAGTTATAGAGCAAAAACTTGCTTGACAACTGTTGCCATCAGTAACATTTAAACAATATACACCTGCCGATACATTTGATAAAGTAGCATTAGTTCCACTTGCATTATATACTTCCGGGCCATTTGCAGTACCACTTGTCCAAGTATAAGTAACGGTAGCCGCACCAGTAATGGTAACATTAGTAATGCTACCTGTTGCTACAGTACAACTTGATTGAGTAACCAAAACTCCTGTTGTATCAATAGTTGGTAATGGATTTACCGTTATAGTACCATTTGCAGAAGTTGATGCAACACAATTTGTTGTGTTATCAGTAACTGTTACCGAATATGAACCAGATGCCGTAACCACTAGGGTATTGGCAGTTGCCCCTACTATAGTCCCGCCACTATTACCCCACTGATAACTATAGTTACCTGTTGGAGTTACAGAAAGTGTAGTTGAAGTACCTTGACAAATTTGTGAAGTTGAACTGCTTATAGAAGGATTAGGTAATGGATTTACAGTTATACTAGTGGTAGCAGCAGCACTTGTACAACCTGATGATGTAGCTGTTACACCAATAGTATAAGGGTTTGGCGATGCAGGTATGTTTGTTACCGTATATGTATCTCCACTACCCGAGTTACCATTTGCTTCTGTCCAAGTATAAGTTACACCCACAACAGTTGGCGCTGTTAAAGTTACTGTGCCGCCAACACAAACTGATGTAGCACTTGCTGTTACAGTTGGTGCCGGTGGTGCACCAGCATTTGGTATGGTAAAGTTCTGCGAATAAATACAACCTGTTACATTATCTTTTATTTGCAACTGATAAGTACCAGATGCATTTGTATAAGCTGAACTAGCCGTAAAGCCGCCACCATTCCATGAATAAGAATAGGTGCTTCCGCCTGTTCCGCTTGCTCCAATAATAGTTCCATTACTCATACCGCAACCTGCAGGAGTAATTACTCCTCCTGTTTCGCCCGGTATTGGGTCAATTGTAACTGTATAATTTAATTGACTACTACTTGTAGATGTACAACCTGCTGCCGAAGTGCTGCTAGCTGTAATTACACCAACTGTTTGTGCCGCTACGCCAGGTGCTGCATAGGAAGCAATGTTACCGCTTCCGCTTGTTGCAATGCCTATGCCGGCGTTACTATTAGTCCAATTAACTGCACCTGATGGTGTAGATGTAAATGTAATACCAGTAACAGTAGCATTTGCAAGGCCACCACCACAAACTGTTTGTGAGTTTCCTCCACCACCAACTACACTTACTGTAGGAGTTGCGTTTACAGTTATACTAACCATATTGGTGTTTACACAATTATTAGCATCTGTTCCGGTAACGGTGTAATTAGTAGTTACAATAGGTGTAGCTGTTACAACTGGTCCAGTTGCTGGAGCCAATGTAGCAGCAGGTATCCAAGTATATGTGCTTGCTCCACTTGCTGTTAAAGTCGAACTTCCTGCACCAGAGCATATTGCTGTACTAGTAGGTACAACATTAATGGTTGGTTTTGGGTTTATAGTAATATTAAACGTTGTTGGACTAGCTGCTGAGCATCCACTTAATGTTGGCGTTACAGATATAGTACCTATTTGTTGAGTAGCTACCACAGGCGCTGTATAACCTGCTATGTTACCATTACCACTGGCACCTATACCAATATTTGTATTATTATTAGTCCAGGCAAAAGTTGCTCCTACTGGTGATGATGTAAAGTTTTCTGCTGATACTGCAGACCCACTACACACCGTTTGTGAGCCAGCTGATGGACTTACTGTTGGTAATGGGTTTATAGTAATGTTAAATGTACCTGGTGTACCAACGCAACCTGCTAAAGTTGGGGTAACTGAAATTGTACCTACTTGCTGGCTAGCAACTACAGGTGCTGTATAACCTGCTATGTTACCAGCGCCACTTGCACCAATGCCAATATTTGTATTACTGTTCGTCCAGGCAAATGTACCCCCGGCAGGTGTTGATGTAAATCCTTCGCCGGCTACCGCTGCACCGCTACATACAGCTTGCGCGCCCGGAGCCGAACTTACCGTTGGTTTTGGGTTAATTGTAATATTAAATGTGCTTGGCGTACCAACGCAACCCGCTAAGGTTGGGGTAACTGAAATTGTACCAACCTGCTGACTAGCCACCACAGGTGCTGTATAGCCTGCTATATTGCCACTGCCACTTGCACCTATCCCAATATTTGTATTATTGTTAGTCCAGTTAAAAGTTCCGCCGGCAGGAGATGAAGTAAATCCTTCACCGGCTACTGCCGCACCACTACAAATTGTTTGTGCACCCGGAGCTGCACTTACAGTAGGTAATGGGTTTATAGTAATGTTAAATGTACCTGGTGTACCAACACAACCCGCTAAGGTTGGGGTAACCGAAATAGTACCAACTTGCTGGCTAGCAACTATAGGTGCTGTATAACCTGCTATGTTACCAGCGCCACTTGCACCTATACCAATATTTGTATTACTGTTCGTCCAGGCAAATGTACCACCAGCAGGTGTTGATGTAAATCCTTCGCCGGCTACCGCTGCACCGCTACATACTGCTTGTGCACCGGGTGCCGAACTTACGGTTGGAACCGGGTTTATTGTAATGTTGAATGTACTAGGTGTACCAACGCAACCTGCAACAGTTGGTGTTACTGAAATTGTACCTATTTGCTGACTTGCTACAACTGGAGCTGTATAACCCGCAATGTTACCACTACCACTAGCAGCTAAACCTATGTTGGTGTTATTATTAGTCCAAGCAAAAGTTCCTCCGGCAGGAGATGAGGTAAACCCTTCTGCTGCTACTGCTGAACCGCTACATACTATTTGCGAGCCAGAAGAAATTGAACTTACTGTTGGAGGTGAAGTAAATGTAAGGGATTGAGATAATGTATAAGCACATCCTGCACCCTGAATTGGAGTAATTGTACAAAAATAAGTACCTGTTGCATTTACGGTAATGCTTTGACCTGTTGTGCTTCCAACTATACCAGGGCCACTCCAACTATAAGAGCCCCCGTAAATTGCAGGAGCCGTTAACACACTTGTTGAACCGGCACATGGACTGGCATTAGAGACAGATAAGGCAGCTGGCCCACAGGTAGCATCAATATAGGCATATGCCCAGTGTCCTCCTAGTGTACAGCCCGCAGCAGAAAATTTTAAAATAATTGTTTGCCCTATGTAAGGTGTTAAATTTATACTATTTGATATCCAAGGGCCATTGTAAATAGGACTGTTATCATTTCCGTTTACCCACCCATTATTTATAAAGCCTGGGGGTACACCACCACCACCATTTACCTGAACCGAATAATCTGTACAGGAAGATAAAACCGTACCTCCGGCATTTGTAACAATGGCATGGAAATATGGCTGCGAACCATTTGCATGTGCTCCATCATTTAAAACAATTTGATAATCGAAAGATATTAAAGCATTAGCAGCCGTAACCACAAAAGATTGAGAAAATATTTCACCATCGGCATAAGTATTACTTAATTGGTTACCACAATAACCACCATCGTAACCTACTGCCTCATTAAAAAAGTAGCCTCCTAATCTAGCAGAATAAGTCCCACCAGCCGGATCAAGACCCGGAAGCGCACTAACCGGGTCGTTTCCGTAAGCAGCTGTTATTTGGTTAGCCGGCCAACAATCATATATATTTTGGTTAATGTCATAAACAGGGGTTGTTCCTGCAACGGTAAGTGCTCCGTTTGAGTTTTGATTTATACCGTAGGTTATAGTCCAACTTGAAAAATCTCCATTCTCAAAATCCATATTACTACAAGCACTTACTAAAGTGTGCGGTGCACCATTGCGGTTTCCAGCAAGTTCGCCCGGCAATGTTTGTATATTATATTTTTGTTTTACAAATGCCGCTTGTTGTTGGTGTATATATGATTTATACTCCTTATACATTTTAGCGTTTTGCATTTGCGCTCCTTTTTCAGCAGCTTTAAAATCAAACCCGTTTAATGTGTCTCCACCAAAAAACTGGCAATCTTTTACCACCTGCTCTTTAGGTACATCAGCTAGCATTAAAGCTTTAGGGGCAGCATCACCTTTGTGCATGATAATTCCCTTAAACTTAATAGCCCCAGATGGAGTTATGGTCTTCTCTATTTGGGCATTCATCCCTAAAGACCCCACAAAAAATCCAAAAAATAGTAGTAGTTTTAACAATTTCATAAAGTTTTATTTATACACAAATATAGATAATTATTGACATATCCAAAAATAAAATGCACAAAATACTAGGTTGTTAAACTTATTTTTTTGCTGTGGATAAAAATATGCCCCCTACCCCAAATAATTTACCTTGTTTTAATAGATTTGCAGCTTTTTAGAATACTTTTTAACTGAAAAATGAGCGAAAACAACGATATAAATTCCGAAAATCATCACGAATTAGACAGCGTTACCCATGTATCGGGTATGTTTAAAAACTGGTTTATAGATTATGCCTCTTATGTAATTTTAGAACGTGCCGTACCAGCCTTAGAAGATGGTTTAAAGCCCGTGCAACGTCGTATTCTGCATAGTATGTGGGAGCTTGAAGATGGGCGTTACAACAAAGTTGCCAACCTTATTGGTAACACCATGAAGTACCACCCGCATGGCGACGCCAGTATTGGTGATGCTTTGGTGGCTATAGGGCAAAAAGACCTTTTAATTGACATGCAGGGCAACTGGGGTAATATTTTAACCGGTGATAGCGCTGCTGCCCCTCGTTATATAGAAGCCCGCCTTTCTAAATTTGCATTAGATGTACTTTACAACCCAAAAACTACCAACTGGCAATTAAGTTACGATGGTAGAAATAAAGAACCGATAACACTTCCGGTAAAATTTCCATTATTATTAGCCCATGGTGTTGAGGGTATTGCGGTTGGTTTGGCCTGCAAAATGCTGCCTCACAACTTTAATGAGTTAATTGACGCATCTATACAAGTTTTACGTGGCAGAAAAGCAGTTATTTATCCTGATTTTGTTACGGGAGGCATTGCTGATTGCAGCGATTATAATGATGGTTTACGTGGTGGAAAAATCAAAATACGTGCCCGCATAAAAGAATTAAACTCAAAAACCCTTGTTATTACTGAGATTCCGTTTGGCACTACAACAGGCTCTTTAATTGATTCTATACTTGCAGCTAACGATAAGGGTAAAATAAAAGTAAAAAAGGTAGAGGATAACACAGCCGAAAACGTAGAGATTTTAATTCACCTGCAACCGGGTATTTCTCCTGATAAAACCATTGACGCACTTTATGCTTTCACTAATTGTGAAATGAGCATATCGCCCAATTCTTGCGTGATTGAAAACGATAAACCAAGGTTTTTAGGTGCCAGCGAAATGTTGAGGTTATCTACCCTGCAAACGCTTGAACAACTGCGCCGTGAACTTGAATTAGAAAAACAAGATCTGGAAGAAAAATGGCACTTTGCTTCTTTAGAAAAGATTTTTATTAAAGAAGAAATGTACATCGACTTTAAAAAATACTCTGATAAAGAAACTTTATTCAAATATTTATATACCGCATTTGCACCACATAAAAAGAAATTAATTCGCGATATAAACGATGATGATTTACAACGTTTAACGCAAATCCCAATGATTCGTATCACGCGTTTCGACAGCATAAAAGCTGAAGACCACATGAAGGATTTGGATGATAAAATTGCAACCGTAAAAAATCATTTAGTAAATCTTACTGATTATGCGGTTGAGTATTTTAAAACCTTAAAGAAAAAATACGGCGAAGGAAAAGAACGCAAAACCGAAATAAAACAACTTGATACCATTGTGGCTACACAGGTTGTTATGGCTAATGAAAAGCTGTATGTAAACAAGGCCGAAGGCTTTGTGGGTACAGGTTTAAAGAAAGACGAATTTGTTTGCGATTGTTCAGACATTGACGATATTATTGCCTTTACCAAAGAGGGTAAAATGAAAATATTTAAGGTGGCTGATAAGGTGTTTGTTGGTAAAGACATTATTTATGTAGCTGTGTTTAAAAAGAATGACGAGCGCACTACGTATAATATGATTTATACTGACGGACCAAAAGGCATAACCTTTATAAAACGATTTAATGTTACCGGTGTTACGCGTGACAAAGAATATGATTTAACCAAAGGCACAGCAGGTTCTAACACCCATTGGTTTACCATTAACCCTAATGGCGAAGCTGAAAAAGTAGTGGTTAATTTAAAACCTGTTACCGGTGTACGTAAGTTAGAAATTGATATTGATTTTGCCGAAATTCCGGTTAAAGGAAGATCATCGGTTGGTAATATTGTAACCAAATATGCAGTTAAAAAAGTAATTTTTAAATCGAAAGGTGCATCAACTTTAGGTGCCGAAGATTATTGGTTTGACGATACTACACATCGTTTAAATAAAGAAGAACGCGGCACTTACTTAGGTAAATTTGCCGGTGAGGATAAAATACTTACCATCACATCAAAAGGGCAGTACAAATTGTATAACTACGATTTACTGAACCATTTTGATGAGGATATTGTAATGATTGAAAAATTCTTGCCTAAGCAAGTAATTACATTGGTTTATTTTGACGGAGAAAGTAAATCATACTTGGCAAAACGATTTATTCCTGAAAATATTTCTACCAAAACATCTATTATTACCGAACATGAAAACTCATTGGTAGAGTTGGTAACAAGCAACCCCATTGCTGTAATTGATGTGGTGTTTGGCAAAGAAAAAGACAAACAACCTAAACCCGAAGTAATTAATTTGGCTGAATTTGCCCCAATGGTAAACATGAAAGCTAAAGGCAAAAAACTAACTCCGCTTAAAGTAAAAGAGATAAATTTACGTGAAGCTGAAGAGATGGAGTTAGATGAAGAGCCTGAGGCGCCCGGTGATAATGGCTTATCGCCTATGGAATTGCACCGCCGCGCTATGGAAAAAATTAGCCGTAAAGCCGCGCAAGATTTTATGAAAGGTGAAGATGGTCAGGGTAAATTACCTTTTGATTAGTTTATTTTTAATGGAACTAAGCAAACAAAAAAACCAAGTAACATGAAACAGCTTTTTCTTGTTTTAACTTTTTTGTTTTGCGTTAGTCATTTTACTTCGCTTGCACAAACACGCGATACAACAGCACAAATAGTTGCCACACCAATAAGAGATACTTTAAAAACAACAGCTACTACCATTGAAAAAGAGTATGATGAAAGCAATGATTACGACTCAGGACTTTTTCTAATAGGTTTAACCGGATTAGGGCTTATCATCATTTCAGTTGGTGCAGGCATTATTGTTGCCCTTATTGGATTTTTCCTGCTATTTACATTTGTTTCAGTAGGCATTTTATCCACTTCCATTATCATTGGTTTGCAAAAAAAATCGTTCGAAAAAGGTTTCAAAATTTTTATTGTTTCAACCTCAACTTTTGCAGGCACCTTGCTTTTTGCTATAATTTTTTGGGCTATAAACCATATTATGCACTGGTTTAAAACTTCAACCGCTCTTTTAACAGGCGCAGCTTTTGGTTTGGTTTGCGGTTTTATTTTAGGCTTACTAGTATCTTATCTTTTAAAAAAACTATCCACTTATTTTAAAGGAAAACTGCATTTATTTTAAAAGCAATTATTAATTAAAAAAGGAAAGACCTCTTTATCCTTTATATCATTATGTTCTTTTGTTTGTTGCCTCTTTCCTCGCCCTTTAATTATTCTGTTTGCTTGCCCTATTTAAAATTAAAACTATAGAAACGCCTTATTTTATAAGGGTTATAACTCGCCCTATTATTGCTTTTTGTTCGCCCTTTACCTCGGTCCCTTTTTATAAACTCAAAAAATTGGTGCTATCAGTAACAAACTCCATTTGTTTATGTGTTACAGGATGCTCAATAACAAGTTTAGCAGCATGTAAAGCAATGGCATCTAGTTTATACAAAACACTAGAACCATACATTGCATCACCGACAATAGGACAATTTAAGCCGGCTAATTGCACTCTTATTTGATGAAATTTACCTGTATACAACTCAATATCCCATAAAAAGAATTTGTTATAAGGCTTAACCGTATAGGATAGTTTTATTTTTTCAGCATACTCAGTTCCTTCAGGTACAAGTACAGCTTTCTTTTTTTCTTTACGGTGCCATTGCTCCAATGTATCTGCCATATTTGTAGGTGCAGATGTAGTTAAAGCTAAATAATGCTTAGTTATCGTACGATTAGCAAACTGCTCGCTTAAATGCCTTAAATAATCTTTATTTTTAGTAAATAACACCACGCCGCTTACAGGTCTGTCTAAACGGTGCAAATGCTGTACATAAGGCATTTTTTCGCCTGTTTTTTCCTTCAAATAATTTTTTACCTGTTGCAGTAAATTATGGAAATTGTTCCTATCAGGTTCTACCATTAAACCGGCAGGCTTGTTACAAACCAGCAGCACATCATCTTCGTATATAATTTTGGGGTGGGTCATGGTTAAAAACAAGCTTACAATATATTAAATAATTAAATCAATAAAATATAGTCTGCTTCATAAAAACAATTATTTTTGGCAAAGTAATTTGAGTTTAGTATTTGTAATTTAAATTTTTCATCATATGAACATTCACGAGTATCAAGGTAAAAGTATTTTAAAGGGTTTTGGCGTTGCTGTGCAAGAAGGAATAGTTGCCGAAACACCTGAGCAGGCAGTTGAAGCCGCTAAAGAAATGAAAGTGAAATACAACAGCGATTGGGTTGTTGTAAAAGCTCAAATTCACGCAGGTGGCCGTGGTAAAGGTGGTGGAGTTAAATTAGCGAAAAACTTAGATGAGGTAAAGCAAAGGGCAACCGATATTATTGGCATGCAATTAATTACCCCACAAACAAGTGCCGAAGGTAAAAAAGTACATAAGGTGTTAATTGCACAGGATGTTTACTATCCGGGTGCATCGCCAACTAAGGAGTTTTATATTAGTATTTTATTAAACCGCGCTACGGGTCGTAACATTATTATGTATAGTACCGAAGGCGGCATGGACATTGAGCACGTAGCAGAAACTACTCCACATTTAATTTGGAAAGAAGAAATTGATCCAAAAGTTGGTTTACGCGATTTCCAGTGCCGTAAAGTAGCATTTAACCTAGGCTTAAGCGGCACTGCATTTAAAGAAATGACCAAGTTCGTGGCTTCTTTATACAAAGCATACGATTCTATTGATGCTTCTTTATTTGAAATTAATCCGGTACTTAAAACATCCGACGATAAAATTATTGCCGTAGATGCTAAAGTAACCATGGATGATAACGCATTATTCCGTCATAAAGACATTGAAGCCATGCGCGATGAATTAGAGGAAAACCCTATTGATGTTGAAGCCCGCAAAGCAGAACTTAACTATGTTAAATTAGATGGTAACGTAGGTTGCATGGTTAATGGTGCTGGTTTAGCTATGGCTACTATGGACATTATTAAATTATCGGGTGGAGAGCCTGCTAACTTTTTAGATGTAGGTGGTACTGCTAACGCAGAACGTGTAGAGAAAGCTTTCCGTATCATCTTAAAAGATAAAAACGTAAAAGCTATTTTAGTAAACATTTTTGGAGGCATTGTACGTTGCGATCGTGTGGCGCAAGGTGTGGTTGATGCTTACAAAAACATGGGCAGTATACCTGTACCCATTATTGTGCGTTTACAGGGTACAAATGCCGAAGAAGCTAAAAAACTAATTGAAGCATCAGGCTTGAAAGTGTTTTCGGCCATACAATTACAAGAAGCTGCTGATTTAGTTAAAAAGGTTATAAATAATTAATTAGATTTGCTTACAATTTTAAATATAAGTATGAAAAAAATATTTATCACAACACTTTCAATTGCAGCCATAAGCGGTACGTGTATACTAACTTCGTGCGGAGGCGGCAATAAAACTGATGCAGACAATATGGTTTCGGACAGCACAAAAGTTGATACAGCTACTGCTGTTAAACCAAGTGCTACTTCAAGTACTGAAATGACGTACCAGATACCATCTCCTAAAGAAATGTTTGTTTTTATTAAGCAAGTAGCCAGTAAAAATAACAAACGTACTGATGTTTTAAATAGTCCTGATAACGCTAAAAATTATGCCGATGCAAAATCGCAAGCCTTAAATTTTGGCATTTATAGCTGCGATTTAACTTACTGTTCAATTTTTGAAATTGGCACTGATGTGCTTAAATATTTTAAAACGGTAAAACAATTAGGTGATGCTATTGGTGTATCAAGCTCGATTAACCCAAGCATGCTTAAAAGCTTAGAAAAAAACATGGGTAACCCCGACTCTTTAGTTGAAATAGCAGATAATTTGTATTTCTCTTCTTTCGAAACCATGCAAAACTCACAGCAAGGTGCTACATTGGCTTTATCGGTTGCAGGTGGTTATATTGAAGGGTTAAGCATTGCTTGCGGATTAGTAAAATACGACAAAAAAAGTCAGGCCGTAGAACGTATAGCTGATGAA
>Ga0207160_1074_pt2 | contig 12105 bp, 13 predicted proteins | sample Alteio_BWMinHeat_21_FD_153510 | JGI IMG/M metagenome (GOLD analysis project Ga0207160, IMG submission 153510) | Enriched cells from forest soil in Barre Woods Harvard Forest LTER site, Petersham, Massachusetts, United States -... | ecosystem: Environmental > Terrestrial > Soil > Temperate forest >... | reverse complement strand
GACTCCTTGGAGAAACGCTCCTAAACAAGATTGGGTATGCGCGGTTTGTCACGAGAGGAACCGTGCGAACCGATCAAAGACTGCCAACCCTTCCGATTTAGGGAAATGAGGGACGGAAATGAGGGACAGTCCCCAATTAGAAATCGCCAATAGACATAGGGTCTTCGCGTAAAATTCTACAATTTCAAAATAATCGGTTTTAGGCAACATTCAGCCAAATTCGAAGGAAATTGGATTGGCAAGAAGCAGGATGCTATTTTTTTGCATGATTTTCATGACAAGCCACTGTTCATGCGGAAAATATTATGTAGGGACTGTCCCTCTTTTTTTTCGAAGGAGTGCGTCTGCACCTATAGAAAGGTAGATGTCCTATGAACAAAGCATTTGAAGGGCAATCGGCGGTCATCCTTGGTGCCTCGAGCGGTTTTGGCGAAGCGGCAGCATTGGAGCTGGCCAAGGCTGGTCTTGATATTGTCGGGATTCATCTGGATCGAAAATCAACGCTTCCCAATGCTGAACGCATCATCAAAGAAATCGAGAAACACGGTCGCAAGGCGCTTTTCTTCAATGTGAATGCTGCGGACGAAGCCAAGCAAAACGAGATTGCCGATGAGCTAGAGAAAAACGGTGTACGTGTTAAAGTTCTCATTCATTCACTGGCTTTTGGAACTTTGAAACCATTAGTGGCGCAAAATTCCCATGACGAGGGACTCACCAAAGCGCAACTCGAGATGACACTCGATGTGATGGCAAACTCGTTGGTTTACTGGACACAAGCCTTGGTGAAGCGAAAGCTTCTCGGAAAAGGGGGACGCGTTTTTGCGATGACGAGCGAAGGTGGAACCCATGTGATTCCATCGTACGGCGCAGTTTCTGCAGCAAAAGCTGCGCTGGAATCTTATGTCCGCCAACTTGCTTTCGAGCTTGCTCCCCGCGAAATCACCGTAAACGCCATTCGCGCTGGCGTCACCGATACTCCCGCGCTTCGCAAAATCCCGGGCAGCGACGAACTCGTAAAAAATTCGCAATCCCGCAATCCTCACGGCCGCTTGACCACTCCCGAAGACGTGGCCAAGGCCATCGTTGCCTTCTGTCTGCCTGACACTTCGTGGATGACTGGAAACGTGATTGGTGTGGACGGCGGCGAATGTATTGTGGCCTGAGTACAAAGCTTCTTGTAGTTACTTTCTTTTTTTTGCTTATCCTCTCCCCAAAGCTAAACTCTCAACCTCTCGATGTCTCCCCTTCAAGCGATCTCTTAGGCATGATCGAAAGTCTTTCGGAACAGTTATCCGATTGGAATCCCGGAGCCCCTTGCGAACAATGCGCAGTTACCGTATCACGCTCTATCCTGGATGAGTCTCTGAAGCTCACGGAGTCGGTTCCCTCGGGAAGAATTGCCGGAAAAGATTTTATCCTAGACCTCAAAGTGTTTTTTCCCCTCGGAAATGGTGTCACCTTGGAAGATCTGTACCGTGAGTACAAATCAAAAACCAAAAACGAATTCATCAAAGTGATTGCCAAACGAATTGCCGATAGGTTCACAACAGAGAGATCAGCAACCGTAATCGCGCAAACTGCATATACACTTTTTTCTGAACGTCTAAGAAAGCAAAACTTTCATGGATCCGCGCCTCATTGCAAAGGAAGTTTCGATTCCGTCTGGGATCCGCGCGAAGGGATAGTCATCGTCAACGTCGCTGGAGAATGCGCCTTGAAAGATCGAGCCGAGAGCAATGCGTATCTTCAGAGTTGGAAACTCCGCGTGAAAGGAGAAACGATTCCAAAGGAATCGGGGGACGATCTCGTATGGGAGACACGCATGGAAACTCCGGTTATCGAAAGTCACTGTAATGGAAATGCGGATGAATCGACGTGCGTAGGGGAGTAGCGAGGCACACGTTTCCCGCGACGCGAATCTCGAGGTAAAAACGAGCAACCCAGCTTCCAGACTGCGTATTTCTTTGTGGGACCTGGTCCCAAACTATGAAATCGGCAGTTTAAAAAGCTTTGCCGCGTTAGCCGTCGTAGCCGCATAAACTTCTTCCACCGGAACCGATTTCAGCTCTGCTAATTTCTTCGCGGTCAACAAAACAAACGACGGCTCATTGCGTTTCCCTCGATGCGGCGTCGGAGCTAGATATGGTGCATCGGTTTCAACGAGGAGCCGGTCTAACGAAATCTCTGAAATAACTTTTTGAACTGCATCTGAATTCTTAAATGTAATCACGCCACTGACGCCAACGTAAAATCCCATATCAATACATCGCTTTGCTGTCTCGAGCGATCCCGTGAAGCAATGAAGCACCCCTGCCACTTCTGATGCTTTCTCGGTTTTCAGAATGTTCACGACGTCTTCTTCGGCATTGCGACAATGAACCACGAGTGGACGTCCAAGCTCACGGGCTAAACGAACTTGCATCACAAATCCTTTTCGTTGCACTTCTGGAAGCGAAAAGTTGTAATGATAATCTAACCCCGTTTCTCCAATCGCCATCACCTTTTTTCTTGCGCCTAGCTTGCGTATCTCTGAAAGCGTATCGCCTTCCATCTGATAGGTTTCATGCGGATGGACACCTACCGCAGCAAAGACCATCGGGACTTGATCCGCAAGCTCCACATTTTTTGGGTTTGAATTTGGAGTCGTCCCGCATGAAAGGACGGCGTGCAAATTATTAGCTTTGGCTCGATTGATGACGTCGTCGAGATCCGAAGCATACTCCTCGCCTTCGAGGTGACAATGACTGTCGATGATCACGAATGGATTCCCGGTGCTTCTACTTTTTGAAAGAGCGCGGTTGGAGTTCCGATTGCGGTGCCTGCCTGTGTACGGCCCCATACCAACTCCTCTGTCGTCTGACGGGTAGCCAACCCTTCTCGACCTAGCTGTTTCCAAATCGAGTCAGCACTTCGCGGCAGAAAAGGAGCAAGGGCAATGGCAAGCATTCGAATGATTTCCGCTAACGTGTAAAGCACCGTGGCTAATCGCGTTTCATTTTTTTCTTTCGCGAGTTTCCAAGGCGCTGTTTCATCCACGTACTTGTTGGATGCCACCACCACTGCAAAGATCGCTTCAAGCGCTTCGCGAAATCGGAGCTCTTCAAGCTGAGAGTCAATCGCTTCCGGAAGCTTCTGTGCGAGTTGACGAAGCGAAGTGTCGCCTACTTCCAGTGTACCGGGATTTGGAACTTTCCCGTTAAAGTAACGATGAATCATCGATAACACGCGCTGAACAAGATTTCCTAAGTCGTTGGCCAAATCGGTATTCAAACGACGAATAATGCCCTCTTCAGAAAAATCAAGATCAAGACCAAATGAAGCTTCACGCATCAGAAAATAACGAAGTGGATCCGGACCATATTCGGTGACAAGTTCCATCAAATTTCGATGCACACCACGGCTCTTTGAAATTTTGGATCCCCCCATGGTCAACCAACCATTAGCAAAAACTTTTTTGGGAAGCGGCAAATCAAGCGCCATCAACATGGCTGGCCAGATGACCGCATGAAACCGGAGGATGTCCTTTCCCACCAAATGAACATTGGCTGGCCAAAGTTTTTTAAACTGGGGAGAATCTTCGAGATAGCCTATGGCGGACAAGTAATTTAACAAAGCATCAATCCAAACATAAATCGATCGCTCCGTGTCTTCTGGAACTGGAATTCCCCAACCAAGTCCCTTGCGCGAGACGCAAACATCTTGCAATCCAGATTTTACGAAACTCGTCACTTCGTTCATTCGACTCTCCGGTCTCACAAAGCCCGGATTCTTTTCGTAGTGTTGCAGAAGTCGTTCTTGGAAGGTAGAGAGCTTGAAAAAATAATCTTCTTCTTTTAACCACTCTACCGGACGGCCGCATTCCGAGTTTGGACATTTGCCATCCACAAGTTGACTCTCCATCCAAAACGTTTCACATGAAACGCAATACCATCCTTCGTAATAGTTCTTATAGATATCTCGTTTGTCCATCAATTTTCGGAAAAACTTCAAAACAGTTTGAACGTGCCGACTTTCGGTCGTTCGAATGAAATCATCATACCAAATATCAAGCGCTTCCCATGCCTCTTTGAACGTGACTGCAATCTCATCAACATAGGCTTGCACGGGCATTCCCTTTGCCACCGCAGCTTGTTCCACTTTTTGTCCATGCTCATCGGTGCCGGTAAGAAGAAATGCGTTTCCTCCATCTTTCATTCGGTGCCAACGCGTCAAGATGTCGGCAGCAATGGTGGTGTAAGCGGTTCCCACATGCGGAATGCCATTCGGATAATAAATAGGAGTGGTCACATAAAACGATTTGGACATGCAAAGGATTTTCTGGAGAAACAAAGTCAATCCTGTCCTCTTTTGATAAGGCTATCATGCGCAGGAGATGAGCGGAGGATGATAAGCTTAAATAGCGAATTGTTGTGGCTTCGTAGGACTGCCAGCGAAGAGCCGGTTAGGACAATACCCTATTAAAACCTGCGATTGCCTCGAATACGGGAGAGATCACGATGGCTCCCGAAGGGGAGAATTAGGGAATGATTCAGGAAAGGACCCGTGAAGCGCGATGTTTGAACTATCAAAATGGATTTGGATGAATGGAAAAATCGTTCCATGGGACCAAGCTACCGTGCATGTGTCCGCACACGCGCTCCATTATGGGACGGCTTTCTTTGATTCGATGCGTTGCTATGAAACGGATAAAGGGCCGATCATCTTCCGACCCAAAGACCATGTGGCAAGGCTATATGCTTCTGCCGCGGCTTATGGGGCAAAAATTCCGTTTGACCCTCTCGAAGTTGAATCTGCTTGTGCCGAGGTGGTCCGCAGAAACCACTTTAACAGTTGCTACATTAGGCCGCTGTGTTATTTTGGAAGTGCAACGCTCGGGGTTCATCCAAGAGTCCCAAAGATCGAACTCGTCATTTTGGCATTCCCCTGGGATCCCTTCTTAAAAAAACAAGGAGAGGAGTCGGGAATTCGGGTAACGATTTCGCCCTGGAGAAGGTTTCACTATGATATGATGCCTACCACCTCGAAAGCCTCAGGGGGTTACTTGAACTCGGTTTTGGCGGTCATGGATGCGGTGAAACGCGGATTTACTGAAGCGATTTTATTAAACCAAGAAGGAAACGTGGCTGAAGGAAGCGGCGAAAATGTCTTTATTGTTAAGAACAATAAGTTGATCACCAATGATGAACACTCTTCAATACTCCTTGGAATTACGCGCGACACAGTTATTCAACTTGCCCACAAGTTTGGGTTAGAGATTTCCGTTCAAGCGATATCCAAAGAAGCGCTCTTCTCAGCAGATGAGGCTTTCTTTACTGGGACCGCAGCTGAGATTGTCCCCATTCGTGAAATCGATGAGAAGGTAATTGGCTCCGGATCGCCAGGACCGATCACCCAAAGGTTACAGCAAACTTACACGGATATCATCCACGGGCGCCTACCGGAATATAGAGAATGGCTCTACCCGGTCGGAACTTCCGCAACACCAAGCACGCGACATTAGCCATCTAGTCCCACGCATGTCAAATGCCTCAGGCTAGTTTCTTCGTGCCTCTGCAGCTGGAGCTGAATTCATCTCGAGATACTTTTCGCAATCGAGCGCAGCCATGCATCCCATCGCTGCTGCGGTGACCGCTTGACGATAAACTCTGTCGACACAATCTCCAGCGGCAAAAATCCCAGGAACATTGGTTTTCGTTCCATCATGAACAACAATATAGCCCTCTTTGTCCATCGTCAACAAACCTTTGAACGCTTCTGTTCCCGGAATATGGCCAATGGCAACAAAAACGCCATCCGCCAGCTTTTCAAAACTCTTGCCTGCTTTATCTTTCAGTTGCAACCCTTTGAGCTTCTGATCTGCTGAAAGTATTTTTTCAACCGAAGTGTCCATAAGGAAATGGATATTTGCAGTGGACATAGCTCGCTCTTGCATTATTTTTGAACCACGAAACGTGTCGCGCCGGTGAACCATCGTCACGCTCTTCACAACTTTTGAGAGATACAATGCTTCTTCAAGGGCAGAGTCTCCGCCGCCCACAACGATGACATCCTTACTCTTATAAAAGAAGCCGTCGCATACTGCGCAGGTTGAAACCCCGCGCCCTATCAACTCATTTTCTCCAGGGACTCCCATCATGCGCGACGTAGCGCCCGTGGCAATGATTACTGTTTGGGCTTCAATCAATTCATCGGCATCGGTCCAAACTTTAAATGGTGGCTTTGAAAAGTCAACCTTGCTGGTCAACGCATACGTATATCGGGCACCCACTCGCTCCGCCTGAAGACGCATTGCTTCCATCAACTCGGGGCCGACAATCGGATCCTTGAACCCGGGATAATTCTCCACATCGCTTGTCAGCATCAGCTGCCCTCCAGGCAATGGACCTGCCAGAACCATGGGGTCGAGGCTTGCTCGAGCAGCATAAATTGCCGCAGTGTTGCCGGCTGGTCCGGCGCCGATGATGAGTAATTTTTCCACGAATTGCCTCCTGTGACAAAACACTACTTAATCCTTAGATGAAGAAAATTTACACAACTAGCTAGATTGCCCTCTAAGAAAGCACTGAGTAAGCGTCCCCTCAAAAAGAGGAGAAGCCAAAAGATGCCTTGAACCAAAGCGCAGAATATTGGGGAACAAATTTTTCAGATGTAAAAATTGAAAGGAGCGTAAATAATGCGAAGGATTTTCACGGTTGCCCTTCTTCTGGTTGCGTTTGCCATCGGTTCTCTTGGATATCAGGGTGCATTTGCTGCTGCAAGTGCGAACGCCACGAATAAGACCACCACAAAAAAGTCGCTCTACACACGACTCGGTGGCATGCCCGCCATTAAGTTGGTCGTGGATGATTTTGTTGGAAATGTTGCAGGGGACAAACAAATCAATGCGTTCTTTGTCAAGGACGTAAAGGACCCAAAAAGGTTGAACCACTTTAAGAAAAATCTGGCTGATTTTATTTGTGTTGCTGCCGGTGGGCCTTGCAAATACACTGGGAAAGACATGAAAACTGCACATGCTGGAATGGGAATCACGCATGCCCAATTCGTGGCACTGGTTGAAGATCTTCAAAAGACTTTGAACAAATTCAAAGTTGGCGCACAAGAGCAAAAAGAACTTTTGGGTGCCCTAGGTCCACTCGAACCGCAGATTGTGGAAAATCACGGCGGAACCATGATGAAAAAAACCGGGAAATAATTTTATAAATTCATTTTATTTTACAGGCGGGGACATGTGCCCCGCCTGTTTTATTTCTGCAAAACGTTACCTGAGAAGGAAAACCGGCTTTCGTAGCGCATATTGTATAGTCCCAAAAAGGAGATTGATCCCAATGATTTTTAGTTCGAAAAAATTCATTTTAGCATCAGCCATGCTCTTGTGTCTCGTGGCAGGATGGGCATTTGGATTTGCCCAAGGCTCATCTTGGCACATGACGGTTAACGGTGATCAGACGGCCATTCCGGTTCGGATCATTAAAAATATGTACTTTGTTGCTCTTTCCGATCTGGCAAAAGTCCCAGGCTGGAATGTCACCGTTGATCTCTCTACACGGAGCATCCAGCTTGTCACCACCGGAAATAGAATCACCAATAGTACCGATTCTTCTGTAATGCGTCTTACGGGAACCGCGACAACACCACCAACCCACACGATGGCGACAACCCCAAGCACATCACCCTCTTCCACCGATGGAACTCCGGCCATAGAAGTTGGCAACGACAACAACTCCGGTCCGCCAGACAATGTGCGCATGACGGTGCAAGCTGCCATCACCTCGCTTGAAGAACTTCGAAAAGCTCTGGCCGACAATGTTCCTGCCGATGCCTTGAAGACAAAAAGAGACAGCACCGCTGGAATTGTACAGCAGGCTCAAAATCTGCTTTGGTCGCTCCCGCGCACTCGTACGCTTCAAGCGGACATCCAAGTGGCGCTTGAAGATTTGCAATCTCAAATCAACCTTGCCCTTGCACAACCCCAAGCTACCAATGGAATTCTTCCATGGACTCATCCCGTGACGCAAACGGTGCTTCTCAAATATCCTGACCTTCGCCCGTGTCATCAAGTGAAAGGAAAAGCCGATGGACTGGATGTCGTATGCGCTCGAAAAATGATGGCTGATTTATCCAACGAAGATTTCAATGATGTTCAACGTGATTTGGAGCAGTACCGATAAAGCAGAGGAGAGAACTGATATGAAAACGGAGGACTATTTTGACTGAAGTGTTGATGAACTCGAAAGATGTGATGTCGGTATTAGCGGAAACTGGCGCGATTCGCGAAGGCCACTTTAAGCTCCCTAACGGGGAGCACACCAACTATTATTTCCAAATGCCATTGGCGCTGAGATATTTCAATTACGCGCGAAGGCTATCCGTGGGTCTGTCAAGGTTGTTGCGCTTGGTTCCACAAGTTGCGGCTCAACTCCCGAAAATCAGCATTGTAGGGGCAAGCACCGGCGGAATTCCGGTATCCTATGGAGTTCGTGAAGCGCTACAAGCTGACCAAATCATGTGGGCTGAAGGTGGACGTGAAGGACAGCTTCGCTTCAGGCAATATGACGAGGTTCAAAAAGGGGAAAATTGCGTTCTGGTTGATGATTTGATTTTAAGCGGACGCACCATGAAATCGTTGATATCCTTGGTTAAAAATGCGGGAGGAAAAATATTGGCCATCGGTGTCATTGCCGATCCCAAAATTGCCCCGCTTGATTTTGGCGATATCCCATTCGTTCGGTTGATTGACATCCCGACGCTCCACTTTCCCAATGGCCAAGCTTGCACGCTCTGCAAAGAAACGGGAGCGCCAACAACTGTTGAGTGGTAAGGAAGATTGGGGATTTCGAAATTCGAATTGACAATCGGAGATTGTAATCCTCGTTCGGATTTTCTAAGCTACTTTCCTAACTAATACCCACCGGAGCATGCTCAAGCCAAGAAATGCTTGAAAGCGATTCGGCGGGCTGGTAGACATATCGCTCTTTCTCATCCAGCGCCACATGCCCAACCGGCTTGTGCGGATCGTGCACTAACACAAAGGTCCAGCGGTCGGAAACTCCTTGCTTGATCAACCGCTTCTTTTCTGAAATCGATTTTTCTGGCTCAACATCATACGCCATAGCCCAAAGCGGGTTCACATGCGCTGCAGTCGGGACTAAATCGCCAAGATAAGCAATCGTGACTTTACCTGTCTCCACGAACACCACCTGATGACCGTGCGTGTGACCGCCGGTATGCTCGACTCGCACCCCCGGCACGATTTCTCGATTGCCAACCACTATCTCAAGGCTAGCTTTCTTCAGCGGCTCAAGAAATTCGGGCAGATAGGACGCTGCATTCTTTGGGTGCGGGTGGAGCGCAGCTTCCCATTCTTCTTTTTGAATCACCACCTTGGCCTTTGGGAAAAGCAATTTTCCGGTTGACCAATCTGCAAGGCCACCAGCATGATCAAAGTGAAGATGGGTGGGAATTACGTAAGCAATTTCTTCAGGATCCACACGGAGCGCCGCAAGCTCTTTAAGCAACGTTCGCGTTTTATCGATGGCGTAAAGTTCTGAAAACTTCTCGGAATGCCCAATTCCAACGCCGGTCTCGATGAGTATTTTTTCCTTCCCGGTGTTCACAAGAAGACAGTTTAATCCTAATAGAATGCGATTTTTTTCGTCTGGCGCATTCGCCTTTTGCCAAAGCGATCGCGGCACAACTCCATGCATCGCGCCGCCATCCAGTTTAAATGTCCCATCTGAAATCAATGAAACTGAAATCATCCCTATTCCTTCCAGAGATTGGAAAAAGGATCCTTTCATTCCAAGGTGAAAACTGAGACCATGCAATCGCGACAAATCCAAACCGTTCGATTGCTTTCATCGTCGTTCTTAGCATCCCTCGTTTTCTTCATCGGCGTTGTCTTTTATTTTACCATGCTCACGCGGAATTTTCATGGCTTTGTTCCTGACATCCCAAAGGAGACCATTTTAACCCTCCGAACCGTGATGGCGGCTGCGTCAATTTTTTTCTTCTTCCCACTCATATGGATCCTAAATCGTCGCTCCGACACTAAGAACGCTTCTCAGTGGATGGTCCTTATGATTGTAGCGCTGGCTTTTGCTGAAGGGCCAGGCATTTTTGGCCTCGTTCTCTTCTTGATCAAAGGGGCTTTTAAGACATTTTTTGCGTTTTTAGCGCTCAGCAGCTTTTATATGTTCATCATCTGGCCGCGGAACACATAACCAGTGGCTAACACTCCCTATTTCGAAAGCCAAGACAAGCGGGTTGTCCTTTACCAGGGTGACGCCATCATGCTTCTCGGCAAAATGGAAAGCGAAAGTTTCGATTTGATCTTTGCAGATCCGCCGTACTTTCTTTCAACTGGAGGGATGACATGCAAGTCGGGTCGATCGGCTTCAGTCAACAAGGGGCATTGGGATGTTCCGAAATCTGCAGAAGAAAATCACGCGTTCAATATTGCGTGGCTTAAGGAATGTCAACGACTCTTGACCCCAAACGGAACCATTTGGGTCTCTGGGACCATGCACGTCATCTTTTCAATTGGATTTGCCATGCAGCAACTTGGCTATAAACTTCTCAATGACGTCATCTGGTTTAAACCCAACGCCCCTCCTAATCTATCTTGTCGCTACTTTACGCACTCCACGGAGCGTCTGCTTTGGGCTGCCAGAAGCAAAAAAAGCAAGCACCTTTTCAACGACAAGTTGATGCGCACGTTTAATGACGGGAGACAAATGCGAAATTTATGGATTGGTAGCCCTGAGCGCGACATTGATGTTGATCTTTGGAAGATCACCTCCCCAAAACGGAAAGAAAAAGAGAATGGAAAGCATCCTACTCAAAAACCGCTCGAGCTTATGGAACGCATTTTGCTATCTTCCACAGAAAAAAACGATCGCGTTCTGGATCCGTTTCAGGGAAGCGGAACCACAGGAATTGCCGCTCTACTCCTCGGACGTCGCTTTGTGGGAATTGATGCCGAGGAAAAATATTTGAAACTTGCGGTGCGTCGGCTCGAGGCAATCAAAGGGGGAAGCCTAGCTGGAGAAGGTTAGAATCGGCTTCAAGGTTGTGAAAGCGTGTGCGCAAACGCCAGGGTTCCAATTCGACCAGGAGCGGTATCGATAAAAATCCATCCCCAATCTTCAGGCGCTAATCCGCTCTTGGACGAAGGATCAAGTTTTCTGAATCGGAGTATAAACAGCCCTTCACCACAATCGTCGACACACGCCAGACGCATTGCCTCCTCACATCCACCTGAATTGTCGATTTCGGCACCACGGCTCTCTAATCGGACCAGCTCTTTTCGAAGCGCCTCGGAAGCGTAAGGGTGATCGAGCGTAATTCCGGTACGCAAGAGCTCACGGATTTGTCGAAGGATCCGAACATAAGTCGCCATCACATGAGCCGCCTCATCATAATAGCAGGCCAGATTGTGCTTGAACTCATCTAATGGTAAACGATCAAGCGGAATCAGCTGGCATTCGATTTGGGAACGAGATAGGCCAGTTTCTTTAACAACCAAGCTCACGAGGCGCGGATCTTGCACGGGAAGTGCCATGGAGGGCACTTCTGTTTTAAAAACGCATTCCCTGTTCGGACTCAAGGGAGTACAGGCGCCGAACAAGCAGGGTAAGTGGCGAAAAAACAAAAATATACCAGTCAAACCTACTTCGTAGAATTCGGATTTCAAACAATGCTTAGGCGGCGAATATGATTGAAGAACTCAAGTCAAAATCGTGCAAACCTTGCGAGCGAGGGGACACCCCCTTCAATGCGGGGCAGATTGAGCGTTATCTCTCAAAACTAGAAGGATGGTATCCAGGAGAAGCCAGGAAAAGCATCTGGAAAGATTTTTCAATGAAAGATTTTACCGCAGCCGTACGCTTCGTAAACGCAATCGCTGATCTCGCTGAATCCGAAGGTCATCATCCAGACATTCATTTAACTCGTTTCCGTAAAGTTAGAATCGAGCTATCCACCTTTGCGATCGAGGGAATCTCAGAAAATGACTTTATTATGGCAACCAAAATTGAAGCGCTCCCTAAGGAGATAAAGGCAAAGTGATTGAATCCGTTGACAAAACGGGCGAAATCTCTGTCCTTG
>Ga0207160_1065_pt3 | contig 12567 bp, 13 predicted proteins | sample Alteio_BWMinHeat_21_FD_153510 | JGI IMG/M metagenome (GOLD analysis project Ga0207160, IMG submission 153510) | Enriched cells from forest soil in Barre Woods Harvard Forest LTER site, Petersham, Massachusetts, United States -... | ecosystem: Environmental > Terrestrial > Soil > Temperate forest >... | reverse complement strand
CCAGAAGCGTAAAAATTTTTTCGGTAATATGTGTGACAGAGCCTGGTTGCGTCAGATAACCGGTTCGGCCATCTGAAATGACTTCGGGAATTCCCCCAACATGGCTTGCAATGACCGGTTTGGCGTTTGCCATAGCCTCTAGGACCACCATCGGAAGCCCTTCCATGAAAGAGGGGAGTATGAGCATATTGCTGGCTTCAAGAATGCGAGGAACATCATGGCGAGCACCTAAGAAAAAAAGTCTCGCATCGGTCCCGATTTGTTTGGCATGCTCTTCGAGCCGACTTCGAAATGCTCCGCGATCTTGTACATCATCTCCTACAAAGAGAATAGCTGCATGAGGATGCGCTTGGAAGATGGCTGGTGACGCTTGCACGAGAAGATGTTGACCTTTCGACTCGCAGAGCTGTCCGACACACACGATAATTTGGGTGGATTCTGGTAGCGAGAGTTCTTGTAAGAGTGAAGGACGCGCATTGGGCATAGGAGCGGGGATATCGACCCCATTGGGAACGACCTCGATTTTTTCCGGCTTAATCCCTTGAGTCGTGAGCATTTCCTTGGTTTTTTCAGAGACAGCTATAATGCGGGCGCTCGCATTTAAACTGGCATTTTCAACGAAAGTTTGATAGGCTCTAACCACCATGTTTCGATTGTAATTGTTTTGCGCATGAATATGGGATATCACTGGTTTTCTGGCCATAATGCCACCAAGCCGACTTAAGACATTCCCTGCTCCGAGGGAGTGAGTGTGGATGATGTCAATCGATTCTTTGTGAGCCAAGCGGGCGATCGCCATTGCATCTTGGATGTGGTAGGTCTTTTTCATTGGACGGTAAAAAATGCCGATTCCTCGCTCTGTCAGGAGCCGCGTGAATAAACCACCATCAGGCGAAAGGACCACTGGCGTATCGCCGCGACTGATCAAATCTTCAATGATTTGAAGCGCGACGGTTTGACCACCTCCCAGATGGCCGTTGACAATGACGTGAAGAACCTTCATCGTTTCCGAGGCTTTTTACAAACAGCTAGCATTTCCGTGGCCATGAAAAGCTGTTCAAGTTCGATTTCAATGTCATCTAAGCTGAGGTCAGCAATGGGGGTCGTACCAAGGGCTTTCGCAGATTGTTTCACTAAAAAGCTTGGCACAAGTCGCGAACGCAAACCAAATATGTCAAGCTTCTGAAGGAGATAATGGGGTATTGACTGCTTGCGTCTTTGCCCGTAAATTTCGACTTCAGCGAAATGTTTTCGTAAGAGTGACTCAAAATCTCTTCTGGAGAATTCGATGAGATGAAACGGATTTTGCGGCCGATGGGTCGTTTTTCGAACATGCGGAGTGGAAACAAGATAGATCCCCTCTGATTTAAGAACCCTTACCATTTCAGAAAGATACCCTTCAATATTGTTTAAATGTTCAATCGTTTCGAAAGAGCAGATCGTGTCAAACGAAGATTCTGGAAGATTCAGCGAGGTCGCATCCATCTGCTCGAAGCGAACATTGGGACTTGAGTAGTTTGCTTTAGCATATGCCAGTGATTCCGGATCGATTTCTACTCCGATGACAGAGCGAGCAACTTTTGATAAGGCAGCGGTTCCATATCCGACCCCGCTAGCCACATCCAGCACATGTTTTCGCTCGCAATAGGGAAGTGCAAATTGATACCGCTTCAGGTGAATCGACACGATGCCGGGTTCGGTTTCATGCGGGATGATTCGTTCTGGGAAAGTTTTCGGAAGTGTAGTCATGGGCGTCTAACGAGTTGTCCTCCAGTGGCTTTGGTTTCGCGAAACCATTCGAATGTTTGTCGCAAGCCTTGTTCGAATGAGGTTCGTGGCATAAAGTTCAGCGCTTTCTTCATGAGGCTAATGTCTGCGCAAGAGTAAAAAATATCCCCCATTCGCTCCGGCTGAAAATTAGGAGCAATCGGTTTTTTCGAAAAGTTTTCAAGTTGCGCAAGCATTTCAAGCAAGGTATATGCTTTTCCACAGCCGAGATTCATGACAAGAGGGAGGGAACCCACGGTTGAAAGCGCCTCGGAAAAGGCAAGGGCCACATCTTCCACATAAATAAAATCTCTCAATTGGAGCCCGTTTCCAAAGATAACGGGTGGTTTGTTTTCTAAAATGGATTTGATGAATTTTGGGATAACTGCCGCGTACTCGGAACGAGGATCTTGGCGTGGTCCATAAACATTAAAAATTCGAAAGTGGGTGTTGGAAAGCTTATGGTGGGCTAAATAGTATTCTCCGAGTTCTTCTCCTTGAATTTTCGACACTGCATAAGGGGAGCGGGGATGCGTTTTGACCGTTTCGGCAAGTGGCAGATTCCCTGAATCGCCATACACGCTACAAGAAGAAGCAACTAAAATTCGCTTCACATCAGATCGCGCAGCCTTTTCGAAAACATTGAGCGTGCCAAGTGTGTTAATCTCAATTGTTTCATGTGGATTCTCAATGGATAGCGGGACCGACGTTTTTGCGGCGAGGTGAATGATGAGCTGTGCCCCTTCTATCGCGCGTCCAACCACCGAATCATTTCTTACGTCTCCTTCGATTACTTCGATATGCGAAGCCAATTCGGATAGATTCTCTCGGCTGCCGGTTGAGAAATTATCCAGCACTCGAACTTCGAATGCTTTTTGGAGAAGTGCGCGACAAACGTGAGACCCGATGAAGCCTCCTCCTCCAGTGACCAAGACGCGGGTGCGATTAGCCATTACGATTGCACCACCGATGAAGTTCCCCCGATGGCTTGTTCGAAAGGGGTGGGGAAAAGCTGTTGCCGGAGTGTGGCAAATTTAGTTCTGAGCGAATTGGGGAGGAGCGAGGCAAAGTAAAGCCGTGAAAATGGCGGGGTGAAGAGTATTCGTGGATTTCTGAGCGCGCTGGTTAAAAAATAATGGCGACCATTTTTCCCATCACCTAGTTGAAAGAAACTCTTGGACAGTGAAAGTTGAAAATTTTGCTTCGCATGCTGTCGATTCACAGGGAATGGAATCGTGTCGAGCAGAGCCAAATGTTTGTTTGCTACTTGAATTGCGCCTTTGGCCAAATTTTCACTCCCCGAATTGCTTTCGTGAATTCTATAATAAGCCAGAGTAGGATTTTCTAAGAATCCAATTTGATATCGCGCGGCGATTCGAAGGTAAAGATCGAGCTCCTCATTGGCCAAGATGGCCGGATCGAAAATCCCGACAGCTTGAAGCACCTCGGTCCGAACTGCTACGGTTGACAGAATGCAGCAACACTGAAGCGCCCAGTTTTCATAAGTGTCTCCCCGCGCATGAGCTTTTGCCCAATCGCTTTGAACATGGCTCGTAAGATCGGGAATCGATTCGCCGTTTTCCCCGATGATTTCAAAGAGGCCGTGGACCATCGAAATTTCAGGATTCTTTTCGAAATAATGGAATTGACGCTCGAGTTTATCTCCTGCCCACTGGTCATCGGAATCAAGGAAAGCAATGATCTCACCCTGGGCAGCCATGAGGCCACTGTTTCTTGCAGCCGAGCGCCCTTGATTGGCCTGATACAAATAGCGAATGTTAGATCCGAATCTTGCAGCAACGGCTTTTGTTTCGTCGGTGGAGCCATCATCCACCAAAATGACTTCATAGTCGCGGTAGGTTTGAGCCAAAACAGAACCCAGGGCTTCTCCAAGATAATGGGCCCGATTGTAGGTGGGAATAATAACGCTGAACTTTGGCACAAAATCCTCACAATATTATGGTGGATTGCGGAAGATAGATTGTTCGTCAATAATCCCCAGAAACCCTTGTGAAGTTAGGCTTGAGAACGTCCCTAGGGCTTCGGGTTGTAGACGGCAAGATGGTCGAAACTGTCCTCCACGCCATATAGGGGTGTGATGGAGTATCCAGCCCCCGAAAGCCACTCAAGACATGAACTTCTTTCTTGGTATCCATGCGTGGAGAGCAAAATGGTTGGATGAGCTAGGTTGATGACTGTTTTGGAGCCTGCAAATACTGAATATTCCGCCCCTTCTACATCAATCTTCATCCAGTGAGGGAGGGGGAGAGCTCTTTTTTCATAAAGCGCATCAAGGCTTGTTGTGGAGACTTTGAGCGTACCGCTTGTGCGAATACGACCTTCGTGATGGCTCGGGCCTTCATCAAAACAGGTAAAGCCTTCGTTATCGGAGAGCGCTGTTTCTAAGACAGTAACGTTTTGGATTTGATTAATCCGCATATGTTCTTTCAAGTAGGCGATGTTTCGGGGAACGGGCTCAAAGGAAACCACTTTCCCGGTCGTTCCAACTAATGTTGAGGCCAAGAGCGTGTAAAACCCTACGTTGGCGCCAATATCAAATGCAACTTTCCCGGGAGAAAGATGCTTCTGAAAGATGGTTTGAATCTCTTTCTCGTAATTTCCAAGCCAGCAGCCATGAACGCTTGAGCCCACGATCCACTTTTTCCCTTTAAGCGGTCCGCTCAAAACTGGGAGTTGGGTTCCCTGCGGGATTAGGCGTAAGGGTATCCGCAGAAGTTTTCCAATAGAGGTTTTGCTAGACGTTTTCAGCACGGTTGTCACCTGGCGCGCGCTTTTTTTCTTGAGTGTGCTTTTTTCTTAACATCTTTTCTCTTCGCGTAGATGTATCCAAAAGGAGATTCTCCGTCCCAAACCATCTGGATCTCGAAGCCTGCTGTTCTTAAAAGACGACGGATATCATCGTGTTGCAATATTGACACGTTATCATGAAATTCTAACGCAATTTTTCTGATTCGCGCCAGTACATCGTTAGAGGTCGATGAAAGGATGTGCCCTTCAGCTCCCTCGCAATCAAGCTTTAAAAAATCAATTTCGGAAAGTTTAGCCTCTTCCATGAAATCCGTGAGCGTAGTGCTTGGAACTTGAATAAATTTTTCGAGGGGTCCGCGAATGTTTTTGTTGAAAATAAGATGGCCTGTGCTGGCTTGCGAAATGAACAGCTTGGCGGTTCCACTTTTGTCGCTCACTACTTTTTCGTGGAGAACGACATTTTTCAATTGATTTGCAAGGAGATTTTGATTTAAAATTTTGGTGTTTCCAGGAAATGGTTCAAAAGCATAGACTTGGTTTTGAGTTCGTTGAGCGGCAAACATGGTGAAGAGGCCGATGTTGGCCCCGATGTCAACCACCACATCGCGAGGTTCGATAGCCACAAGCTTCGGGGCATAGACCTTTCTTATGAAAATCTCAGACACAAGCTCCATCAGTGTTTCTGTTTCCGGCGAATAAATTTCAAGCCCGTTCCTGAAAATGACGGTGTTTGGATGTTTGTCTTTCAAAATTTCTTTCCAATTTTGGAAATGACGGATGGTGGTTAGGAAGTTTCTTGCTTTTTTTAGGCTGCGCTTGATCATTGGGGCATCACGCTACACTTTTCATACATGTTGAGATAAGACCCCTTCAAAACAGACCAATCAAAACGATTTTTTGCGCCTTCCCGCCCTTTGGCTATCAGCGGTTCGAGCGCGGGACGCTTGCGGATAAGTTCTAGGACTTTCGAGGAAAGTGTTCCGGGCACGGAAAGGTCAATCAGGTTCTCGTCTGAGCCGGTGAGCCATTTAAAATGGGGTGCGTTGTGGGCAATCACCGGGAGTCCGCTTGCCATCGCCTCCACGATTGCCAGGCAGAAGCCTTCTTCGAGTGCCGCATGCGCAAAGAAGTCTGCTAAATTGTAGACTTCTGGAACTTCTTCAAACGGAAGCTCAAAAAATCGAAAACGACCGTGAATACGCTGTTCGGCGAGCTCTACAATCGAAGGATCATCAATCTTGCCACAGACAACGAGCATGAACTCTGGAGGAAGCTTAGCAATTTCTTCGATGAGATAGTCGACGCGCTTGTGGGTTCGGTTCACTGCGGAAACAGCGAGTATAACTTGTTTTTGTCTTGGAATGTTATATTTTTCTCGAAGCTCGGTCTTGGATTGAACTTTCCCAAATCGGCTACAATGAAGCCCATACGGAATGCGGCTCATGCGACTTTCAGGAATTCCGTAAGCGAGTGCGTGATTGTAGTATTCATCCGTTAATTCTTGAATGTGGGTTGCACTTGTGCAAAGCTCTGGTGGGAGTCCAACCCCGTTGGAGAAAAGAAGTTTCATTTTCAAGCCAAGGCGTCTTTTGGCGTGATAAAGGATATTGCCAAGAGCCGGTTCGCTATAGTGCACTAAATCGTAGCGGCGCATCGCCAAGTGAGGCACGAGAAATGCGGCATAGGAAAGGAGCTGATAAAAGTATGGGTCTCTTTTGGTTTTGAAAAATCTTAAGATTGGCGCATCATGCCTGAGTTGCGGAAAAATCCGCTCTGACTTTTCGCTTTTTCCGCCCCCCTTGAAGAGTGTGATGTTGAGATCGCTTTTAACTAAGTCGAAAAGATCGCGGGTGAAGCGCTCGTAGCCACGCCACACGTTGCCAAGTCCGGTGCAAACCAGGGCGATTTTCATCTGGAGGAAGCTACTCCGGCAAGTTCCGGGCGGAGATTAGCGCTTGGGGAGACCTTGCGATAACCGTAGATGAGGATATCTTGGAATCGTTTTCCGTGAAAGGGGCTTGGGAAAGAGGTGTGAAGCTGATAGCCAAAACCAGAGGATTCAAGAAGGGAAAGAATTTGCGAAAGGTGATCGACTTCGGGTGAGATGTGGTGATGGTATTCAATGACCATTTCGCGTACGAGCGCAAGTTTTCCGGACTTTCCTAACTCGTTCATGACCTCAACCTCGGCCCCCTCGATATCCATTTTAAGAAAGTCAACTTCTTCTGTGATTTCCTTGGAAAGTATCGTCGCTCGCACTCGCATTTTTTCTTTTGAGATTCGAAGTGGGTTCGTGCTCATGATGGGAGATCCTGGAAGATCGGGATCGACAAAGAAGTCAATTTGCCCTTCGTTGGCACTTAAGGCAGCATTGAACAGTGTGACATCTGTCAGATGGTTTTCCTCGACATTTCGTTTCAGCATTCCAAATGTTTTCGGATCGGGTTCGAACGCGAGAATTCGGCTTTCAGGGTATTGAAGCTTAAAGAAAAGAGTTGCCATCCCAATATTGCTACCACAATCGATAATCAGTGGAGACTTTGCCGTTGATGTGAAGAGGTACTCGCGTCTGACGAAGTTCTCTAAGAAAAACCAAGTGAAAACGGTGTAGTTGAAAAAGTAGACTCGTTGCCCCAGGAGAATTTCTGATTGGATGTTGAGTCTCAACAGCTTGACAAGAAAAAGATGTTTGAGATTGATTTTAATGTGCGCAACGAATATTCTCCCGCGTGTTTTGGGATCTCCGTGCCGCAAAATAAAAATTCCGTCTAATAGAAGATCAAGAAAGGTTTTAAAGAGGGACAATGGGCACCATCGAAGTGTTCAATTGGTTTGTTTGTTGTTTCGGAATATGGGGGTACAAATCCTTCCCATGCACAAGTTGTGAAGCGGCTTAAAACCTAGAAGCAGCTTCAATCAAGTCTGTTCGCTCTTTCAGCACTGCCAGATAATTCGGCCCGAGAAAATCTTCGTCGGCAAACGCGTAATCTTTGAAATCGGTTCCATTGGGATAAATCTTTCCGATGGAATATCCGAGGCCACCAAGCCACTCGTAGAAATCGCGCAAGAGAAAATGCGTGATGATGTTGGCTTGCCCATACTCAAATTGGATCATCTGAATTTGTTTGGCTTCAAGCGCCTTTCGAAATCCCTTTAAGACAAGCTCTTCCGACCCTTCGGCGTCAATCTTCAGAAAATCAACTTTCGTGATTTTGTTTTTGTCCAGATACTCGTCTCCCGTAATCACCTGAACTTCCACCACTTCATGCGGCGCTTCGTGCGGGTAATCAATCATCGTGGTCAGCGTATTGTTTCCCTGATAGCGCCTGACGGAAATCTTGCCATTCGCGTCGGAGAGTCCAAACGCGTTCACGTGAATTCTTGGTTGGGCACTCGTTTTCTCTTTGAGTAAGCTGGCGGTTTCAGGGAGAATTTCAAAACAGTTGATTTGCGCTTTCGGCAGAGCCTGTGCCGCAAGGAGTGCCCAATCGCCCACGTTTGCTCCTACGTCGAATACTTCGCTCAACTCGAGCTTGCCAAGGGCCTGGAGAAGCGCTCCTTCGCCATTTTCTGCCATCTCGTAATTCAAGTTGCCGTAAAATCCAAGATATTTTCGGCATAGCTTTTCAATCCGCTGGAACGGAAAGTGTTTTCGATGTCGGACGATATAATCCATGATCATTGTGGGTTCTTCCACTTTGCAGCTGACTCTTCACAATACCTAATCAGCATGCGTTACCGCGCGCTTGAAAACGTTGCGAATTCCTTCTGGAATCTGCTTGACCGTGAACTCTTTCAATACCGCGATTTTCAGCCAACCGATAATGTCAAACGCCAAACTTATTTTTTGCATCGATGATAAATTGGACTGGCGAACAATCCGTAAGAGCTGAAGCATCAACTGAGCGTGCGGGTACTTGGTCATGAAGATCCCGCTTTTTTGGTGGGCGCGTTCTGCCGATATGAGGCGCGCAGTGTTTTCCTCATCGGTGAGCTTTCTATCTTCTGGCATCCTTGCTACGAGCGCGGTTTCAGGAATATGCCAAAACTCGCCTTGAAGGCTTAACTCAGCGATCACGATGGTGTCGGCGCCATACGACTCAATCAAAATGCTCGATTGTCTCAACGGATCAATTCGAATGACTCCATACATGAGAAAACATGATCCGGTGTTGCGAATGACTTTCCGAAGTCGTTCTGATGCGGACAATCCACGGGTTTCGGCGTAAACCGGAATGACACAAACAAAATTTCCATCCAAATCGCAGGCGTCAGTACGTCCGTATGCCAAGATGACTTCAGGGTGATGGTCTAAGACTTCCACGCAACGACGAAGGTAATCTCGGTTTCTTAAATCATGACCTGCTGCCATCATGAAATAATCGCCACGAGCCCGTTTGAACCCCTCAAAAAAATTCAAGGTCATTCCAAGATTTTTTTCATTGCGGAAATACCGGATGCGTGAATCTCGGGAGGCATATTCCTCACAGATTTGTCCGGTTTCATCAGTGGAGGCGTTGTCCGAGATAATCAACTCAAAATCACGATACTCTTGGTTGAGCAGCGAATCAAGCGATTCTCTTAGAAAGCGAGCTTCGTTAAAGACGGGCATTCCAATCGATACCCGGGGTGTCTCTTGGGACATCGGTTTATGCTCAATCATACCCCAAGATGGATACAATGTCCTTTCAGCAGTGGTCATCTGGGACTAGCTCTTGCTTTCTGCTGCGACCATGTCTTGCCACGGGGTTGTGGATGCTTGAACGTGATGCGGGGCATCGCTACCAGTGTTAGCGATTAGATCCAGGACCGTGACATAGGTGTTAAATTCTCCGTGGAGCTGCGGATATGGGGAGAGGTCATATTCGACATATTCCACTTGAATGCCGGCAGCATCAAAGAGTTCATGCTCGAGATAGTTTAGCGCACCGTGCGCGGTCAAGTACTTCGTGGCGCCAAGGTGCTTGCAAATATTGAGCACTCGCTCTGAAGAAGATCCGCCGATGCCAAGTTCCGACGCAAAATAGGTTTTGCATGTAATGCCCAAAAGCTTTGCGATCTGCATCGTGGTTTGCATCGTGAGATCGGCAAGGCTATTCCAAGGTTGTGTGGTTACCTCATCGACCATCGGCATGATATCTGCCAAATGAGGCGCCTTCTTCAGCGCTTCCAGAATTTGACCTCGATGGCTTGCCTGCCACTTATTGTCTTGAACAATTTCCACTTCGTTTATCTTTTGCCCAAACTTGCCGGTCTTTTGGACAGGGACTGTGAGCCACTTGCGCCCGGTTGCCGTTTTCAACTGCACTCGTGGGAAAAAGCTCTTGCTGGTGTTCGATGTAAATTGAACATCATCGTAAAAAACAAAGACATCAGCAAGTTTCATAATCGCGAAATATCCGCGCCAAGGGAGATAACAAGGCTGATTGATGGCAACAATCACGGTTTCTCCAGAAAAAGGGCCATGAGGATGAGGTCATGAACTTCGCCGTTACGCACTGTTTGTTCTCTCAGGATTCCCTCAGTCTGAAACCCAAATTTCTTATAAAGCTCGATTGCTCGAACATTGTATTCAACGACTTCCAGAAGGAGCTTTCGGATTTTTATAGCTTTGGCGTGCGCGATGATAAGCGAAAGAGTTTCCCTTGCCAAACCCTTTCCCCAGCAATCGCGCTCTCCTAGGACGATGCCGAAATACGCGGTCTTCGAAATTCGATCGATGCGAGATAGGTTCGTTTGCCCAACGAGCCGCTTGGTTTCGCGTTCATCAATGGCCAGCGTGACCCGGGTATGATCCGTGGGATCCAATATGGCCGCTAGCCATCGATCAGCTTCGATGAGTCCGAACGGTTCGGTCGGCCAGAGGACTCCATCTCGAATTTCCGGATCATTTCGCCATGCGATGACTTGAGGGAGATCGCTTTGCTTGAAGGGGCGTAATTGCACCTTTTCCCCTTGAATGAGCGTTTGAGTGTTTGCCATGTCCGATTATGGAAAGAAAAAACGAAGTTTGGGATTGTCGAGTAGGCCGGCTTGTTGCATAATCTCTTTTGCTCGCCCTGGATTAAGTCCAACGAGAACATCGCTGACTTCGTGGGGCAATTCTTTGGGTGAAAGGATTGGCTTTCCAAGATGCTCTTTTCCAACCTTAAATGGATTTTGATCGAAGAAGCACCGAATGGATTGAAGCGCTTTGCCTGAGTTTACCGCCAGATAACTTCCAAAAACTCCGGCGCCATACACAGCCAGCGTTCCCCCGTTTCCTTGCCGCGTTGCTAGAAACTCGTTTAATCGCGAAATGCAGTCAACCCAGTAACGAACCGAGCCTCGAATCTTATCGGAGTAAGCATCAACCGTATCGTTTTTGAAATTCGCAGATTTGCTTTTCAGAAGCTCCGGATCCGGGGTGCTTACCATCGTGATTTGACCTAGTTGATGATGTTCTGAAACCACGATGGGTCGAAGTCCGCAACGATGAAGAAGCGACGTGAGGCTTAATGTTGAGAAGTGGGACAAGTGGTCGGCGAGAAACGCGTCAATGGAGTTGGTGATGACATTGGGGACGGTCAGATAAAGAAGACCTGTAGGAGTCAAACGTGCTACAATTTCCTTGAGAATGAGAGGGGGCTCGATGAGATGCTCTGCTACAAAAAACATCGTGATGAGATCGAAATCCTTTCCCTTGGGTGCTTCCCCTAAACTCCCTGCATAAAAATTTCCGGCTCCTGTGATCGGTTCCAAGAAAGTGCGATAGCGCTCTGAGACATCGAAGCCATGAAGTGCCCAGTCAGGATTCTGACGCTTGAATCGGGTAAGAAATCCCCCTTTCCCGCATCCAAAATCTAAAATTCGACCTTTGGAGGGAAGACGAACCAATCGAAGCATATTTTCAAGCTGAATTTGTGAACGATAGATCGGTTGCTGGTTGGAATCAAGATCATACAAGTCATCGGATTCCTCGTTGTCCAGAAGCGAGTCGTACTCTTGCCCATAATACCTTGCAACATCGGTAAGTCCACCTTCGTCGCTCATCAGATGCGAGCAATTGGGACAGAGAACAATGTTCAATTTTCCGGGACGAAGTTTTGATTCCGATGTTAATGTGTGATCGAGCGTGGATTGATGGATCAGCTCAAGGTTTGTGGATGAACAGACTCGGCAGGAGGTCAGCATGGTTAAACGGTTGTGGGGTGCGCGATCAATTCGGGATGAACCTTGCTTAAATCAATTCCTTCGTTCATTCCCCCCACCCAATCGTGTTGAATGGCGACCGGATTCAAGAAATCAAAGTATCGGCACTGCATGGTCCATCGGGTTTGAGGGCTTCGATTCGGTTGTGAAGAGTGGAGGAGATACGTGTGGAAAATAAGCGCATCGCCTGCTTCCACTTCAGCGCAAATCACTTCTTGCGTGGATAAGATCTTTTCAATGTTTGGAATGTCAATGGCGTAATTTGCGTTTCTCTCTCTGTTCAAAGGGTCATTGAGGTTCACGGGCAATGCGCCAAGCTTGTGAGAGCCCGGCGCGATCAAGAGGCATCCGTTGGCCTCGGTGGCATTGGCGAATGGAACCCAGAGTGTTACTGCGTTTGGACTTGTCAAGTTCGCGGGATATTCTTGGTGCCATGGGGATAGATAGCTGGTTTCGCCGGGGTGGTCCATGCGGACACCGGTTCCATTTGGATAGATGCCTGGCAATGCTGTCTTCATGAGTTGCTTGACCACGGCCCAGACGCGCGGTGAGTTTAGAATATCGTAAACGGAGGGTAGCTTTCGCATCGCCATGTAAAGGCGGCCGGCGCGGGGACGATCGGCTTTGAGAAGCAAATCCAGGCCCCGATCAAACCCGGACCATGTGGAGCGATCGATGTCGAGCTTCATGTCGGCTAAGACAAGCGAAATCAGTTGTGCCGATTCGTTTTTGAATCGAGAAAGGGTCTCTTCGGAAATGAAGTTTTTAAGGAGCATCTTGGAAAGCCAATCCTTTCACCCAAAGAATTGCCCCACGAAGTCAGCGATGTTCTCGTTGGAC
>Ga0207160_1073_pt1 | contig 12850 bp, 12 predicted proteins | sample Alteio_BWMinHeat_21_FD_153510 | JGI IMG/M metagenome (GOLD analysis project Ga0207160, IMG submission 153510) | Enriched cells from forest soil in Barre Woods Harvard Forest LTER site, Petersham, Massachusetts, United States -... | ecosystem: Environmental > Terrestrial > Soil > Temperate forest >... | reverse complement strand
TCAGTCATTGCTTCAGCAAGATACCATACAAAAATTATTACAGCATCTCACATTCCTGCGACCACAAATCTCATAAAACACTATACAAGGAGATGTGATGATGATGATGATGATGATTTTCTCTCTTGTCCTCTTACTATACGCACCACTCTCATCAACACAGCATCCCCCGCAGTCAGTACCATATTTAGAATCATCCAAAAATATTGGCGAGGTGCTTACCAATCTTAATTACATAATAATGTCAGAAAAGCGAGATATAATAAAAAGTACAGCCATGGAAAGTTGGCTCAAAAAATATAATCTCTATGACCGCTTCACTCCACAACACGTTGCATTAGCTACCGGTAGACCACTCATGCGTATGCCTATTGAACAATGGAATGATCTTAATAGCGCTGTACAAAAACGTATAAAGCGGTGGACCATATATCCCGCAATCCATATGAGCGTAGTATGTATTGTCATCTGTTGTAGTTTCAATCCAACCATCGCGCAGCAACTACTGGCGGACGGATACATATCAACTGCGATAGTAACGGTGGGATGTTGTGCCATTTTGGGAAGAATTATAGCCGTAATGACACCACCGGTCCAACTTATAGCCTATCTCGAAAATAACATGGCACTCGTGCGCCTCAACGGTCTCATCCCCTTTCGTGTACAGGCTATCAAAAATGGTCAAACCGACGGATTCATATGGGTGAAAGCCACATCACCAAATGGAGAAAAGGCTTCTACAGCACCGTAAATGATATAACCTCTGAAAATCGCTCACAGTAGGCAGGGATATCTTTATATGGTCTGCCTTCCTTTACCATCCATTCAGAAACCACCCGTTGTGCAAAGCGCATAAAATCACGCAGTCCAATTGCAAACTTACATTTGCCTGCGCCTTCATCAACAAGCTCGGGAAAGGCAATACCGATACCAAAGAGGTGGGGGCCGATTACTCCAGTACTTGGGTTATACGCAGTCGGAGATATACCGGTAATAGTTGGCATTACATTACGTTCAAATCCTGCAGCATAGATAATTTTGGTACAGATCGGCAACCATGCTTTACGTGCAGTTTCAGAATTTCTAACCCGCACTAAATTACCAGGAGGATCTACATCAAGTACCTCACGTGCCCATGCTGCGGCAACACCCTGTAAGGGGTCCCCAATGATTTCGCATCCGCGCCATTGTTGCTCTTCTGCAGTGGTCATATAATATAAGGGATGTCGGTAGAAGTTAATAATTCGTGCAATTGGCAGCTCAGATAAAAACTTCATAATCAAAACGGCAGAGTGAGCACCACCAATGACAGCAATGGTATCAGTCGGTTGTACAATACTTGCCAACGTACATTTGTTGATGGCAAGATCAAATGGAATCTCCTGCTCAACCGCATCATAATGCAATGAACGAGGGTATGAGCCGATTGCAAGGATAACTCGTTCTGCGCGATACATCGCATCACCAACACCGATACTCCATGCCCCATCTTCATACGTTAGGTCGGTAACACTGCCAATGACCGAGTCCATTAAGGTTCTAAAATAATCACTAATATCTTGTAACGGATCAATAATAACCTGTAATAGATGTTCTCTGTTAGGGTCAACTGCACGCAGCCGCTGCATCGCAGGTGATTGCACCCCTTGGAAGGCTTCACACATGCCTATAAATTCTATGAATCGACGACCGCTATTATTCGCAGGAACGTTGCCATAATACTCACCCATACGCCCTACTTGGTATTTGGGATCAAAAAGTATAATGTCAGCAAGATCAACGCCAGCATCCAGCAGCGCACCAGCTGCTATAATACCCCCAGGGCCAAATCCCACAATACCAAATTTATATACCTTTCCATAGGCCGATACTGCCATAGAAAGCACCATGAACAGCACCTGTGTTCTTAGTCTTACCCAGCCGCTCCACATTGCAATGCTCATTATGTTCCTCTGTCCATAGGTATAATCTGCTACCACCATACCTTGTTAGTATAGAAAGATCCCTATACACAATGCAATGAAGCAGCATGGCATTGTAACGCCTTGAGCACCTTTAATGACAGAAGAAATTGAAGCAATACCATAGCAGCATATCTCGTATAAGCCTTTGACCTGTAATGCGAAATTGGTTACAGTACTAATATGATAATTTCCAAAGGCTATTGTGTAATAATGATAAGAAGATATTTTCGTCTATTGTATGTAAGGGATACACTGCATACAATACTAGTGCTCTGCTCACTTCATGCAGAACATGTTCCTGCGCTCGCTTCTTTGCCGCTGAAAGGACAACAAACAACTCCTGCAAAATCAAAAAAATATCCCACCTTAGGTCCATACACCAAACAGAGCCTATACTTAATAACATACGCCTCCGCCCTCATCCCCATATGCATGGTGGCATCAGCACTATGGAACGTAGCGCAGGATACACGTCGCAGATACCGACCTCATAGATACGGGTTTCCCCATCCTCTGCCAAGTGTCATCCCCCAAGAATCAAAAATGAAGCCGCTACACCCTTCTTCGAGACAGCCCCACTCTTGTCAACAACAGATGCTCTCACCGAAAAATACCAGTAGAATACTCTATGCCAACCCTGAAATAAATGTTGACAACAACGAATCCTGGCGAAAAACGGTCAATATAGGCAAGGCTATTAAAGATGGTGAAATTAGAGATGTATTTCGATATTTCATGGTTTGTAAACGTGCCACATCAAGCCTGAAGGACGTCTGGAAGGTTATATTCCCTTACTTGCACTTCCCCACTCAAGAATTTCTATTACCACTTGAAACTTCTCTGGAACACCATTACATGGCGTATTTATCTAATGGAAATGTTGCACTAACAAAATTTGCTAGTAAGCGTATCATGATATATAATCCCCGTGATCTGTCAATTTTTCATATACAAATTCCGCAGGACCCTAGCACTAATACTATCACAGCTATTGCTGCACTGCCGGGTAATAGAGTTGCCATAGGATTAACTGACGGTCATATACATATATGGCAAGGGAGGACATATGAAAAAACCTTGATAAGCACCAATACCCAAAACAGTACTTATTTCGGTTGGATGTATATGACGGCAACACCCGATGGAAGACTCATAGTGTTAAAAACAAACATCAATACCCAAGAAAGCTATGGCGAATCATGGAATATTGTTGATAAAACCTATACAACAATAGTATGCTCTGATTTTTTTAATAGAGCACAAGGTTGTCGAACAATAGCATCATTACCTGAAGGGCTCGTTGTGATCACGGAGAATGGTACTATGTACATAATAAAATCCAGTCGCTCCGAGGTATTACAAGAAATACCCTCAAAAGGCATTGCATCAATCGCCTCTTATACACACAATAAACTTGTTACCAGTCTTCACTCTGACACCGCTATTGTAATAAGGGATCTTGATACCGGTCATAAGCAATTACTTGGATATCATAAGCAAGCTTCACTCACCCAAGGCGCCCCATGCATTAAGTATCTTGTTGTCGCGACCAATCCCTGTCACAGCACAAAAGTGGTATCCGTGCGATGTGCAAACACCTGTAGAAAGTTAATAGCTGGCAGTACGCAGCAAAAACACTATTGCCCCGATTATACGTAGTGTATCGTTCTACTTTTCGGTATCATATATCTCAATAACACACATCAACGTCATCAAGATGCAAGTATCATGGAATATATATTCGGAAAACGAGTTGGCGTATGGGGACATGGTATAGTCGGTGCCTCCGCATTGCGCTACCTTGCAACTCTTGCTCCACAAGAGCTACATCTTTACGATACTGTACCACTTACTCCCGAAACACATGCAATACTCACACATCACAACATCAGGGTGCACAATCCTGATGCGCTCAGTGTATTCCTCAGTTCAGTTGATACTATACTACCAAGCCCTGGTGTTGATATCCGCCCCTATCGTCAACTTCCCATTCACTACCTCAATGAATTTCAACTCTTTCATCGGGCATGGCAAGGGCCGGTCATTGCAATTACCGGCAGCTTTGGCAAAACAACTATTACCCATGCACTGGCCGCTTTACTTAATACACACGGCCATACCGCATATGCTGGAGGTAACATCGGTCGACCAATGTTTGATCTGCTTTCAGAAGATATTACCAGCACTGCTGTTATTGAACTTTCAAGCTTTCAACTCGAGCTTGGCGTACCCCATCCACCTGATCTTACCATTATCACCAATATTGTTCCTAACCATCTTGATAGACATGGTACGTATGAGGCATATATCCAAGCAAAATGCGAATTGATACGGCATGGTTCCACCAGCCGCACCATACTAGCACCCCTCAAACTTGCACCAACAATTACCGCAATAGGCGCCCCTTTGCACCAATATCACTGGTTCCATGATAGTCCAATCACCAGCAAACTAGGCGAACCATTAGATACATGTATAGCAAAGGACACGCTCTATATCCGCGATAACAATACTATATATGCCTATCGAGGCAGTCATCGGCACACGCTCGGGAGCGTACCCAAGACCTTTGCATCATTTCCCGTCAACGCACTTATACTCGCCGCTGCACTAGAAATCCGCGGCGTTGCCGATGCAACAGATCATTTAGCGACCATTAGCACCCCTCTACATCGCTGTACCTTGGTCGGAACATATCATGGGGTTACCTGGTACAATGATTCAAAATCAACCCTGCCCGAGACAACCCTTGCTGCTGTACAGCGCTTACAAGAGCATCCTATTATTCTCATTATTGGCGGTAAAAGCAAAGGGGTATCACGCAAATCCTTGATAGCACAGCTATGCGGAAAAGTGCGCTATATAGTTTTTTTTGGTGCTGAATCAGAACAATTACATATCTGGGCACAAGAATATGGCATTATGAGCAGTGCGCATAGTACTCTTGAGACAGCGGTACAGGTGGCTGCTCAACAAACCTCCACAGGATGGTTAGTACTCTTTTCTCCCGCGGGTACTAGTTATGATCTTTTCAAAAATTTTGAAGAACGGGGTAAGCGATTTACCGAATTGGTACAACAATTACGGTGAAAAGAAAGGAACAGTATGAAACGTGCGGCACATACACATCGCCGTATTATCATATATTTCCTTTCCATAATCAGCATACTGGTAATCGTTGGCCTCGTATCTATTTATTCTGCAAGCTCTGTATTTGCCCTTGAGCGCTATGGTAGTGCATCCTACTATGTTCATCGTCAATGTTATGGACTCATCATCAGTATTATTGTAGGGATACTCTGCGCCTGCATCCCCTATACTTATTTTCGCTTTGGTGCACCACTATTCTTTATTACAACACTCATTGCTACCGTATTACCTCTTATTGCGAGTCGCTATGGAACTACCGTACATGGATCTACGCGATGGCTTACCTTAGGACCATATGCCATACAACCAAGCGAATTTCTTAAAGTCGCTGTAATACTCATGCTTGCTCGATTACTGAACAACCAACGGGGCACCCTGTATACGGTACGTCATTATACTAGTATGGGAATAATAATCATCTCGAGCGCAATAATAATGCTCATACAACCGGACTTTGGTCAGGCAGTCCTGGTCACCGGGACCAGTATCTGTATGATACTTATCACACTCCCTCATCTGAAAACACTCGCAATATCATCAGGCATTGGAGCTGCCGCTGCAATACTTCTTATAGTAACTAAACCATATCGCCTCAAGCGAATCCTTACCTTTCTCAACCCCTGGGATGACCCTCAAGGAGCCGGTTTCCAAATTATTCAATCATTCATCGCACTAGGATCAGGAGGTATAACTGGCATTGGCATTGGCAAGTCACACCAGAAGTTCTTTTACCTTCCCATGCAACATACCGATTTTATTTTCCCTATTATTGCTGAAGAAACAGGCTTTATTGGCTCATTGTTCGTCATTACACTTTTCATAGGACTCCTCTACACGGGGTACACCCTTGCCTGGTCAAGAAAAGATACCTTCTCATTACTTACTATATTCGGCTTTATTACTATGATTTCACTCCAGGCAATTATTAATCTTGCTGTTGTCACCGGACTAGCGCCAACCAAAGGCATAGGACTACCTCTCATCAGTTATGGCGTCTCCTCACTTCTTGCCCATGGGTGTATAGTCGGTATCATAGTGTCATGCGCAAAAAATAGATTATCTTAAAATCAGAAGAATCTTCTCTGAGCACAACGTCTTAAAAACCGTTGCATCACTAGTAATAATTTCTATTGTATATTTAATATCAATCAAGATATACTGCAATAGGGAATGACAATCAATGGGAGAACAGTGATCATGGGCAACAGAACATATATCTTATTTCATATGTTTGCTTTATGTACACTGTATCCACTTGGTGCAGCGCTTACTCAAGTACAACAAAAAATACGCGAAGAAAAAATCGCTTCAGCTCTACGAGTCCGTGCAGAGGAACTATTAAAGCGACCTGCTCCAGAGGCATGTGCTCTATTAGCAGACCCAAGAAAAAACGGTGATATCATAACCTATCTCGAACGTATTGCAACTAAAGACTTCCCTGCTCAGGATCTCAAAACACGTATTTGCAGATCATGTTCATCATTATGGAGCGCATCCCCAAACCCGTTAACCTCACAACCGGCGCTGGCTGCCTATGGCTGTATTACCGTACAACAAATCCCACCACCATTGCCGATCAAAGTAGGACAAACATCCTCTATGGCCGAAGCAGATCGTATCATCACAACCTTTAATGAACAACGTAAACTTAAAGGAGATGCTTATGCTTGCAACTTGCTTGGTGCATCGGACAGAACCTTGAATGAATTATCAGATAAACAAAAGGCCTATATTTGTAATACCTGTGTTGCTGAATTCAACAAAAAAGATACTAGCGGAAAACCACTCCACCCCAAGGCATGTGGGTTTGTATGCCCTCTGAAACAATGCACCGCCCCCCCAAATCCGCTCACCGGGGATAACCCAAAATGAGGCTCAAAAGCCCTTGCATGCCACGAAATTTTTGATTACTTGCTCTGTAGTGATTGGTACAATTGGCCCATGTTGCCATCTTTATCTACAAATGTGGTCATGCGAAACACACCAGGCATTTCAACAATCTTATCAACAAATCTTACTGCACTCTTTTCCATTTCTTTACGTGCCTGCTCGATATCCCCAACAATAAAGGTTAAAATCGCATTCTGTCCCGGCTTTACTTTTCCACTTTCATCACACTTACCCACCTGGCATATGCCAAACACCGTGCCACCATTTTCTACTTCCAACCACCCATATTCCTTGTTTTCTTCGTGCACACGAAATCCTAAAAGATCAACGTAGAATTTCTTCGCCTGCTCAAGATCAGATACTGCAATCCACGGCAATCCTAAACCTTTTGTTAACATATTACATCCTTTTCTATCTGAAATTATTACAATCTTCCTCTATTTACACTTAATAGGCAGCATGCCAATTCAACAACATGTCAGCAAACAACCGCACTCCAAATCCGGTTGCACCCGGTCGGTAATAACTTATATCAGGGACATTAAAAGATGTCCCCGCAACATCTAAATGCACCCAAGGCACCGCACCACCTACAAAGGCTTGCAAAAAGAATCCTGCGGTAATCGATCCAGCACGATAGGAATCGTTCCCGATATTACACAGGTCAGCAACAGTCGATCGTATCGCAACCTTGTAATCATCATGAAATGGCAACGGCCATGCACGATCACCCGAACGTCGAGATGCCCGTAATACTCGATCTGCCAACTCCTGATGCTGACTCATTAAACCACAAAAGAACGGTCCCAGTGCTGCTGAACATGATCCGGTTAAGGTTGCAATATTGATAATCGCATCTAACTCATAATGTTTCACCGCATAGGAAAGAGCATCGGCAAGAATTAATCGCCCTTCAGCGTCAGTATTCTTAATCTCGGCCGTCTTTCCATTATAAAACTGAATAATATCTCCTGGCTTACATGCAGTACCGCTTGGTAAATTTTCAGTAATCGGTGCCAGTCCAACAACATGTACCTCCGGCTGTAGGTGAGCAATTAACTCCATAGTAGAGATAACCGCAGCAGCACCCGCCATATCATCCTTCATCTCGTCCATACGCGCAGCAGGTTTAATACTCAATCCACCCGAATCAAAGGTCACCCCTTTACCAACGAGCGCAATACGCGGCGCCCCCTTTTTTTGAGACGTATACTCCATGATAACCAACCGAGGATCTTGCGCAGAACCCTGTGACACCGCAATTAAACCACCCATACCGGCATCATTTATTTGTTTCTTACCCCAGATGGAATAGGTAAGATTATGAGATCGTGCAATGCGCTCCGCCTGTTCTGCCATATGAGCTGGTGTTAACACACAGGGAGGAAGATCACACCAATGCCGTGCCTGATTCACCGCATAGGCAATACGTAGCCCATGGTCGATACCCAGCGTAATCTGTTTATGGAGAAGCTCTGGTGCACAAAGTAACAAGTTATAATCACGGGTATACCGCCGTGCAGGATCGGTAATATATTGATCAAAATGATAGACTGCTATATCAAAGCTAAGCGCTATTTCCTTCGCAACCGTATAAGGGTCAACCGCAAACCAATGTTCATCAGGAAATGCAACCGCAATCGAAGTCACCTTTGCGCCCTCCGCAGCTCGAGCTATCTTACCAATCGCACGCCGTAATTGCTCAAGACGATCATAGTGGGGACGGGTCATTGAACCTAAACCAGCAATAATAATCGCTACAGGACGAGACCCATCAATACCGGTAATAAGAACACAATCCCCCGCAGCACCTGCGAATGAACGCTGCGTAAGGGCCGCTTCCAGTGGTGGAAAATACCGTGCTGCAAGCTCACGAAATACAGGAGTCGCCATATCACAGAGATCATCGATCAATAGTGCATACGCGTCAGTCTTTTGTTCAAAAATAGGATTTGCCTGAACAGAACAGGTCAGCATTAGTATATTTCCTCTATCACAACACTATCAATACTCATGTAGTATGCTACCATGAGAGCGAAATTACGCCAAGTATAATACGTGTCATGCATTGTTCCTCGCGCAGAACTTGACAGAAGCAGGATGATAAGACCTATCTGTATTAAAGGGTAGATGGCATACAAATATACGCTATCCGAGTATCCTGTTCTGCAATACGATAAAGTTCTTCGTTATAAGTACAGTATATAAGCGGATCATATTGGTAACAGAACTCCGATTCTTCCACAACAATTCCATAACAGCACGTATGATTCAAATTGTCCGGCACTGATACCCGTACAACGTCACCGTTATAGAGGTGAGTGTCAATTTCCTTTTCCTTACTAGTAGTCGATATATATTTCCAGTCTATATCATCCATTCTTATCCGGCGCATATCGATTTCATCTTTCCCACATTTATCATATCCGAATGTTACGGTACCATCTTTTTCCTTACGATAATCGCCGGTCAACCGTATCATTGTCAATCTACCGTATAACGTTGCTTGAGTATACCAGTCAGCATATCGTACGGCATAGAAATTCGTATGACCGAAAAATTTTAGAGCGTTCTCGCTAATGCACCGGATAGCGACAACTTTCCCAGGCGCACCAACAACACCATTTTTATTATCCGATACCGTACGCTTATTCACAATAATCGTGCTATTTGTATTACCATCTCCCCACGACGAGCTCATCACGACACCCACTCCAACCCCCGTAATCACCAGCGCTGTATACCATGGATGTTTATGGATATAGTCACGACATGAACGGAGCTTTGCCTTTGTACTACGCATAGGCAATGGTGCTGACACAAAAGGTGTTGTTGCCGTAGAACATGCGCTCAGATCGCTACGAAACGAGTACATGGTCTGAGGCAATCTCACCCCGACAAGCCCATGTATACTCAAAATAACAAAGAGGAAATAAACAGCGTTATCCTTAAGCAAATGCATTATAATACAACTTTGTTAATACGTAATAATACACAAATCGTATATATTATACCTAGGAAACATACAATTGTCATGAAAAAATCAGCATGAACAAGAGACACAAGCAGGCAATCAGCTTATGGATAATAATAGCCAAATGCAAAGGGATATATGCTCTCTCGATACGGATACGCAAAGGGTGCAAGATACGGACATCCTGTCCAATCACAGCCATATGGATATCCTGCGGGTACAGGGTCACGCGGAGGAACAGCATGAGGACATGCACAACGTGGTGTCCAACACATATTGGCAACAATAACAGGGGAATCAAATAGTACACCGAGCAAAACAAGGAATAACAATATAAGGCTTCTCATATTAATAACCCTCTGCTGCACGAAGATACTGTTCTTGCAACTGTAGCACTATTGGCTCATCGATAATAATTCGTTTTTTATGATCATTCACCAATTTATGATCAATAGCCTTTTCAATAAACCGACCCACAACGTAGGCATATTTTTCAGGATTATAAAAAAAGGAATCAAAATGATACCGGCCATTAGTAATCCACAACTGTTTATATCCCTTAACCGCTCGATAGACCGAAATCACCGCCTCTACCGGGGCTTTGGTATCGTTTTTACACACAATAAATAATGCGGGAATGGACACTCGCTTTGCTTCAGCAACAGTATCAAAAGGCATCATACAGGTATTGATGGAAGCACTATCAATCGCTGCAACGGTCTTTAATGTTCGCTTTAAAATATCCTGAACATAGGGATTATACGCATATTTTTGCAACAATGACCGACCTGGCAAGGCAAACTCAAAGCCCGCGATATTAATCTTTAATTGACTCACCATACGGCTGATCACATTATCGGTCGAATCAAAGGGACAATCCCATATTGCTGCATCAAAAAGATCCGAACGCATCGCCTGCGCCGCAATAGAGGCGACGGCACCCATCGAAAAACCATACACAATAATTGGCAACCCCTTAAGATCAGTTTGTGATCGGATATATTCGACCGCTCCAATGACATCCTCCTTTTCCGCATGCCCGAAAGTACAGAGTTGCCCTGCTATGCTTTCTCCATGTGCACGAAAATCAAAGCTTACCGTGGTATAATCATTAAATAAAATCCCCCGTAAAAACCGTACATCATCCTTGGTACACATGAATCCATGACATATAAGAATAACCGCCCGAGCATGTGGTCGCCGCACTACAATCGCCCGTCGTTCAATGCGCTCCGATGAATCAGAGCTTACCCGCGCAGTAAATCTCACCCTCTCTTCAATAGTATCAGTTGCTTGCTTACCCCGCATACGATAGAGCCGACGTAATAACCCTTCACCAGTTTTGTTCTGAGCTAACAACTGTTTACGCTGCAAATGCTGTGCATCTTGCGCAATACGATGGAGCACCACATACAATACCAGCCCAAAGAATATCCAACCCAAGATATGCAATATTCGTCGTATCATATTATTCATAGGTTATGCCCGCCTTACGTACTCATGCCATTGCAATCGATCCTTAAATACTCGTTCAAGCTCTGCAGCATCACGTACTTTTTGTCCATAGGGTGCTCCGGGAATACTTGCCCACTCAGTATTAATACGGGCGAATACTTCACTTAAATCATATTCAGGACGCAATAATGGTTCAAGAGCGTCTTTCTCATACATAAGATATATCGCCGCCCGATCCTGATTCTTTGGACTAAAATCGGGAAGATTAAGGGTGTCACGCACTCTATCCCATGTCTTACGAAGAAACTGATAACGCCCCGCTGCGCTAGAACAGAGCTCCTTACCCTGGTACTCCACACAATGTACTTGCCGAGGATGGTCCGAAAAATCATCAAAATATTTATAGCTAAATATAGTACGATATCCCTCAGGATTATCGGTTCCCTCCGCGAAAGCGATGGTATCCAATAAGGCACGAACACGCGGATGGCGCTCATATTTCTTGACAGGGTCAACTTTCCAAGTAAATCCCGCAAACCAATCAGAAATCCCTGCATAGGAGGGGACCCCTACACAAAAAAATATGATCCATACATACGCGGTACGTCCCATAACCATGCCCTAATTTCCTTTGTTAGCCCTCAGTCACCTCCAGTCTACACTAAAAATTTTCAATATGAAATATTTTAGGCAATTGCGAGAGCAACAAATGACTGCAACTCTTTGCGAGAAAGCTGCAAAGCAGACCTACTGACCACAAGGCCCCCTTTAAAAACAAGTATTGTCGGGACAGCCGCCACCGCGTATCGTTCCATTAGTTCAGGTAGTGCTGCAACATCAACCTTTACAAAATGTGCCTTATCGGAGGCATAGAGCCCTGCAACGGCAGCAACATGGGGCATCATAACCTTACAAGAAGGACACTGGGGCGTATACATATCAACAATAACGGGCACGAGAGATTGGATTACCTCTTTCTCAAACTGCTCATAGCTGTGAATGGCGAAAAGCTCCTTCGGTGCCACCTGCTGAGCCGGGTCATAACACCGCGCATCAAGACAGGCAAGTGCGATATCATCAAATCCGATATCTCGCAAGAAATATGCAGTATCAAGAGCCGCTCGAATACCATCGCCCGCAGCTACCCCAGCTTGCCTATAGAGATGATCAGAAACATCTCCTGCTGCAAAAATTCCCGGTTGGGTGGTCAATTGGCGATGTGGCATAATAAGTTCAACATATCCTCGCACGTCACATCCAATCTTACCCTGTACAATCTGTGAATTTGGCGTATGACCAATCGCCAAGAATACACCCTGGACCGCCATTTTCTCATCACCCTGATCGGTAGAAAGGAGCACCCCTGTTACTCGCTTACCATCACCGTGAATTTCCTTAACCTTCACTTTATAGCGAA
>Ga0207160_1072_pt1 | contig 13392 bp, 11 predicted proteins | sample Alteio_BWMinHeat_21_FD_153510 | JGI IMG/M metagenome (GOLD analysis project Ga0207160, IMG submission 153510) | Enriched cells from forest soil in Barre Woods Harvard Forest LTER site, Petersham, Massachusetts, United States -... | ecosystem: Environmental > Terrestrial > Soil > Temperate forest >... | reverse complement strand
TTGATGTCTATAATCGGATTTTGGAAGAGCGTTGCCAGAATCGATTCTTTTCGGTCTTCAAGGCTTGTGTCTGTGCAGATACTAAGGCCCGTATGTTTCTCAAGCGCCTCTATATTTTTCGCTCTCTGGTATGCATCATTGCTACTCTCCTTTATTGCCTCCAGATAGTACTCTATCCATCCTTCAAAATCTCCGTGAGTTCTTACGCTGTCCAGATGTTGATAGTAGCGCATTCGATTCTTTTTAAAGTACAGCGATGGGTATAGGATAGGGGCAGAAAGTAATTTTGCATCAAGCAGCATAAGTACAATAAGCAGTCTTCCTACCCGTCCATTGCCATCAAGAAATGGATGTATTGTTTCGAATTGTACATGTACTAGTCCAATTCGGATGAGAGCGGGTATGGTGTCTGCTGTATCATGGAGATATGTTTCAAGTTCGCTCATTAATTGTGGTATCTCATGCGGCGGTGGTGGTATGAGCTCACCGACACGTACCGATTGACGACGATAATGGCCAGGATCATGGGATTGTAACAGTGTCTGATGACAGGATCGTATGACTCGTGTTGAAATAGGTATATGTTCTTTTTGCAAGAGCGACACAGAAGTCATTAGTGCCTCGGTATAGTTAAGCACGAGCTGTACCTCTTTGCTGACATTCTGCGCATGCTCGAGTAGTGGCTGTGTCAGTACATCAAATAAAGTAGTATGTACTCCTTCAATCTCAGAAGAAAGCATAGCCTCTTTGAGGGCGTATGATCGGATAAAGCGTTGTATGTCCGGCACACTATTCACCATTCCCTGTAGCTGGCCAAGATTCATCATAGCTGTTCCGTATAATTCAGCTAATGCGCCCTCTAGCGCAAAGGAGGGAGCTTTGGGTGGGAGTGGAGATGGAATAAAATACTGGGTAGACCCGATAGTTACGTACGTACCAGTACTGCGCATCTTCTCTCCTCACCATGGTCCACTATTTCAATTTATGGCATATTTTTGAAATAATAACAATATTTCTGAGTCCTTATTTCATTCAACAGCCTAACTTCGAGAGGACCCCGCTCACCCCCTCCTCCCCCTCAACACAGAGTTTTTGTCTTTACCCTCACTCTCTCTTTTGAGGGCTCGTCGCTTCCGGCAGGGGTTTCTGTCCAACCTTGCGTCCGAGCGCACCTTATACTATCCGCATGAATCCGGCTGACTCGACATACTATCTGGATGAATCTGAAGGATATCGTTACTAATAATAGCCGGAAGTGACAACGTCTGAGGGAGCCTGGGCGGGGAATAGGCTACATTCTTTCCAGGACACGTTCCTGCTCCCCCTTACATTTTCTGTTTCGTACAACTTTTGCAATGTAGAAGGATCACCCTTTATATAACAAACATAGGCTGTGCAGAATTTCCGATCTTTATGTTGATGATAGACAGGAGAAGAATGCTTCAATGGCGGATCATAAAATATAAAGTATTCATTATTATATAATGGCAAATTACGTTCCGTACTGTATAGGGGGGCAGTATGTAATACGGTACTTGTTTCTTTAGTAAAGTTTGAATGACACGGATACAGTCTGAATTGTGTATCTTTTAAACATTCACCTACAGTCGTCTTTTCAGTTGAGAACTCCTGAGTAATGACATCAAATATTCCCGTAATTGCCCTCACGCACGATATAACAGGACTGCTACGCATTGTATCATTGGCCAGTATAATTCGTCCCACACTATGCTTATATGCTCCTGCATATCCATAGCGAACATTAGTAGATCTTCTTTCATACACAAATATGTGTGCTGTCGTTTTGCTGGCCGCATTCACCGTCAGATAGAATTCATATCTTGACTCAGACGGCTCTCCGTACTCTCTTGAAGTTCCTACCCATAGCACCCTCCGTTTTTTCTGGGGGGATATTGCAATAACACTATTATTCACCCGTTTAAAATTCCACTGTGATAACCATGGTAAATCGTCTCTCTTCGGTGTCCAGGCATCGCCATCAGCGCCAAATTCCCAGTGATGGTAGGGGACAAGGGGCCCTTGATACGGAAGTTTCTGTTGATCTTCTAAGTCACAATACAAAGGAATTCTATATAAACCCCCCTGTGGATCATCCTCGCTACATCTTTCAAAATCAATCGCGTCGAGTCCTTTATCTTGTACGCGTCTAATTCTCACAAGGATTTCTTCGTCTTGTGGAATATCGCTAATCACAACATCCCATAACGGCGTATTGTAACTGAGGATAAGATTTACAATAACGTCGGGAAAACGTTCCAAGAGACAGTCTTTAGTGTTTACAGCCAATGTGCATTCCCTCTCCAGTTTACGTTCCGATTCCGATACTGATGCAGAGCAGGTATACGCAAAAATGAGCAGTGCATAGAAACTGAGCACATACCCTACATACAAAGAAACAGGAGTTTGTTGTATCACCATAGTTTTCCTTTCTTGTACATGCTCATCCGATGACTACAGCATAGTACTAATTTTCTCAGAGCGCTATTGGAGTAATTGGAGTAAATGATACATATTCTGCACAACGGAAGAGCAGAAAAGCTGATTCCGTTTGCAGAGGGAGTTGTCTTATCGCTTTTTGAAAAAATCTGATATAGTTAATAAAATTATTGTTGTGTAATAGAACAGTTGTTCAAATGTTCAATAATAAATTTTTCATCTAGGTCATCAAAAAATAGGTCATCAAAAAAGAGGTCGCAGGACATGAATACGAGAGGAAAATTTTTCATAAAGGCTTATTACAGCGGAATTTTTCCTGTAGGTTTTGTATTAAGTACTATTGTTTCTTTGACATATGCAAGCGGATTCCAGCCGCCATGCAAATTTAGAGAGCGAGCGTATCTCGAACTCATGTACGCAAAACAGAAATGTGAAAATATATCTTCAGTGGAGACGTTGTTTTGAAAGACCTTGTCGAGTTCGCTGAATATAATAAAGTTTCACTTGATTGAAGAATGGTTGCTGAGACAAATGAACAGCTCCGAGGCAAACTGTGCGGTGCAACTAAAGATTGCACTATTTTGGTCCCTCGCAGACAGCTTTCATATAACTGACTAAACGTACCATACTGCTATTTTCTCTTACCCACGGCAACGGTAGTCGCCTCTCTCCAAGAACGAGTCACAGGAACCCTGGTTGCCAATTGCTCTAATACAAAAGGATCATCCTTAATATAGTAAACATACGCCTTTCCCCTACCCTCACTCTGATAAGACGATGTTGATCCCTGTCTCACAATATGATCTATTGCTGAAGGCAGAGGGCAATAGATCATATACCCAGAATCATACAACGCTTGATAGTCTCTTGCTGCGTGACTCTCAGGAAGAAAACCGGTATACGTATGTAAAATCTCCGAAGACGCTCCTTCTTCAGAATCGCGACGGTATAAGACAACGTGTCTAATAGGTTGCACCTTGAATTCAGTAGTGATGACTCTCCCCATCAACCTAGCCTCATACTTCAGATACGTCAGCTGTAACTTTTGCTGCATCATGTTCGACTTTTCAGCAATAATATCAAAAGTAGAGGTAATCGCCCTCACCCACGGTATATAAGAATCACCTGTTATATCAGTTTCCGTGATTATTCTCCTACCCGCAGAATGTCCATAGGATTCCTCGTGTCCCTCTTGTTCAGGGTATGGTTTTCTCTCATAGATAAAGAGATACGCCTTTGTACTATCCACTGCTCGTAATGCTATGTATACTTCTGCGAATATGGGAAGATTTTTATATTGACTGCTCACTTCCCACACTGTCTTCTCATTTATTTGATCGTTCTGACGAGTTGCAATAATCTTACTACCTCTTCTTCTGAAACTCCATAATGACAACCATGGCATCGCACCAACAGAGGGAACCCAGGTGCTTTCCTCAGGATAAGCTACCCAGTCGAAAGCAGGGATAAGAGGGGTAAGAAACGCTTCACTTTGGCTACTCATCCGTTCGGGTAAGGTCGATAACACCTCAATCCTTTGTACTGCCCTCTCTTTTTTATCTCTTTCTTCTACTTCAAAATCAATAGCCCTGATACCCTTCTCCTGTACAGGCCTGAGCAGTACCGCCAAATCACTGTTTTGCGGAATATCGGTAATACTACAAGCGAGCCATGGCACACAGGGACGGTGATATTCCAAAACAACTTTTGCTTGTTCCTTCAATAAATGCTTCACAAGCATTCCCAACATAATCTCTCGATATTGTGGAAGTGGTACGTCAACCTCCCGCATATGAATATGAACATGTTCCCTCTTCTCATCCGTCTCGCTTGCCTTCCCCGTAGATGCGATCACTGTCACTCCAAGGACCGCTATCCACAGCAGGACCGTTTTGTTACAAGAATACACTATTAGGTCCATAACCACCTCCATACCGTGATAACTACCCGATCGCATTTTGTGTCTTGCAGTATACGTAATCACATATGCCATGTAAAGCGCTCATAAATCCTTCTTTACACACACCATAGTGTCACTACTTTGCTTTTACATGCTATTATGACAACAAGAAGGGAAACAGCTCTATAAAGTGAGGTGATTACACATGCATTTCATCTACACAACTGTATTGGCATGGTATTTTCTATCTGCTTATGCAAAAGTCAATCCTACCGTATCTCCAACGGCATATCACGCGCTCTGCGCTCCCGCACAAACCATACGGGCAATTATGCAGACTCATCCTAATGATTTACTGTACCAGCACCCCACAAAAAACAGAGTACTACGGGAACTGCCCCCTGCGCTGACAATATCCTATCTGACTTACTGCTCGAAACGATATGGAAACATTCCCTCTCTAGAAGTCCTGCAACAGGGGCTTGGTTGGGGCTTTATAGAAAAAATCAAAAACCATTTCCACTACCGCCATGAGGTAACATTCATTTATCATCTCACCGCGACCTGGTCAAAATTCTATGAGCTGAAACAAATCCTCATTTTTCTAGGAAAAGTGTTCATTGCAACCATGAGTTTCTCCACAGCCCTTATCCTACTACTACGAATAAGCGAGCTCGAAAAAATAACAAAAAATCTTGCAGGTAAGGCAAGAATCATCCAAGCAATCCTTGAACGCCATCCCCTCGAGCTCGCTATTCGCCATGAAGGATTTCTCATAAACCCTCATCGAACAGTTTCCCGATTTGGCGGAAATTCGTTTGAGCTTGGCGGTAATTTTTGACAGTAACTGCTCACTCACAACATGGAGGCGATCGGATCCTCTACCTTTTTACAAGACACAATACTACATAGATAATTTTTGTTATTTTCTTTGTCACATTCTAAGATTACTTGAAGATAGTTTTTTTCTGTTTTAAGAAATTTCTTAAGCATCTGCGGATTGACTATGCTACCACGCATTCTCTCATCCCACTGACTCGATGGTATTGCCCATTCCCTTCCATCTGTCCTTAGTACAATACTATTAGGCTTTCCTTCATACACTTCATAATACAGAAGCTTGCTATACATCTTATTATCATTTCCCAGTAGATAGCAGTGATGATGCTGACGCTTGGTATTGCTTGGTAACAAAGACAAGTGATAGTGCTGACGCTTGATATTGGTCGGTAGCAAGGACATTGGCACCGATGCACGCGCTATTGTACAGACAAAACACAACATATATAGTGACTTACCAAGTGCGTTCATATACATCTCCTTATTGTAATGCATCAATCTGGCGATACAGTATACTGCCTACGACCAGTTTTCTCAATCAATTCCTTATGTTACCTTAAAGGAAATCTGTGCCCTCTCTTCTTATAGGTTACACAATAATTATTCTATGATACCATCATATGCTGCACATTGTATCGATTCACGACGTCTATATAAGGAACCTTCCCGGAAATCATATATCGTATACAGTACCGAAAAATCAAATTGAGCCGCCGGTGAGCCAAATCCCATGACCACCTCACTATATCTTCCATTAAGATGCATAAGTGACGGCCAAAATATATCATACCGGTTACGTTCCAGTTCTCCCCTATGAAAACTTAACGCATTCAACAAATGCACAAGGTGCTCAGGGCTCACTTCGAGCTGTAAATTAGGGGTCGACATATCTCGCCAATATTCACCGGTTATAAACAGACAACCAAAATTCTCTATTCCCCCCATTGCATCCCGTGTAAGACGAAAGGTCGCACAATGGTCAGGGTGACCATCATCCTCATGATGCGTGATCACCACCTGCGGCCGTATCTCTGCAACAATCGCCCGCACCGCTTCCATCGCCACTTGCCATGCGTCTGAATCGTTACTTTTAATATGGGCTCGCAATCCTGTTTCTAGGGGTACCCTCAGCTCTATCCCAAGGTATGCACAGGCTCCTTCAAGCTCAGTTCTCCGGCGATCTACCTGCTCTGGTCGCCCCAGCGTGACAGCGACATTTACAACCCGGTAACCGCGCTCTCGGTAACGTAACCCCAATGGCATGCCCGTTAATATCTCATCATCGGGATGTGCAGAAACGATCAATACACGCACCGCATCAGATACCAATGGCCATTGCGGAGAAACGATATTGGAAGGCAATCGCATCCGCGCTGCCTCTCCCATGAGCTTCTTATATCGTCGAACAAAGTCCTTAAACGTATACATACAGCACTCTCCACATACTTCCCATGCCATAAGTGTAAGTATCATTTTAGTAAAATCCAGAATTATTTTTGATACAGTACTTCATATATACAAAAACTGGATAAGATGATGGCTTTGACACAACGCTCAATCCATGCAATCATGAACAATAATAAGCGGTATAACGGAGGGGTTGTGGAATTTACGCTCTATTTTATTTTTGCAATTTTCGCCTCTTTTAGCACCCTTGCTTACAATCCTATTGAAGGGTCAATAGTACGTCCGTCTTCAGGGGTAGCTGTTTCTCAATCCACTCAAGAAGTGCCTGACACAAAAAAGGCCCCCAAACATCAGAGGGGCGCTTTCCTGTCCCCCGCGGCAAAAAAATCACTACAGTATATTCTGGCGGCAAGTGTCTTATTAACCACAATAGGTGTCTATCGAAGCCTTCGAGGGCAGGAGAGGGAACTTTCCTCACGTGCTTGCCCCAGACCTATGCCACCTCCTCCTACACCCATTACAAATCAATCCGTCCAACCCGTCCGCCCTACGAGGACGTTGCCTTGGCAGGCAGAAGAACTGGTACACGCTGTAAGAGAAGCGTTGCAAGCAAACGGTATAACCAATCCAGAAGTAGCCACGCATCTCTGCAATAACTACTTTACTGAAACATTCTTTGAGGGACTTCTTGCTGCACTCAACCCCCCCAATGTAGCAGAGCTTAACCTACAACAAATAACACACATTGCTGTTACACTAACGCTTACAACTTTTCGTCAACTAGTTCACCAGCAGGATCTTGCGCATCTTGCAAACTAGTCACTTGGACACCTTACAGGGGCACACTCTTCCCTTCACACATTTTGACTAACTGTTCACCACGGGTGTCTGATAGCAATGGTGAAGTAATTATCTTCTGAGCTTGCACATAGTTCAGCAGTTGTACTACGATAGAAAACCGCTCATCATCAAAATCACTAATAATATCATCGAGCAAGAGAATCCCGCCATTGCTCAGGCGAACATGGGCAATTTTGAGCGCGAGAACCAGTAGCTTTTGCATGCCCCTGGATTCAAATCGTCGCGCTGTTGTACCAGATGCAGCAATGGTAATAATACAATCGTCCCGGTGCGCTCCAGCGAGATTTCGCTTCATTCGCATTTCTGCGTCGTAGTGCTGCGCTATCCATGATTCTGCAGTAACCTCCTCCTCGTGATTATAGGTGCACTGAATTGCGGGGACCCCTCCTGCCTCATGAAGGATGGTAATTTCCTCCTCGATGCGTTGCAATGCGTGGCGTCGTGCTCTGCGTATGCTGGTAGAGAGATCGTAAAGCTTTTCTGTCCAAATTTTGAGATCCTCATTATTACGTGCCACCCGTTGTAGAATAAGAGCGGTTCGTTGTCGTGCTACATGATGATACATCAGTAGTCTTTCTCGATGTGCAGGATCAAGCATGGTTGCACTGTGGTCAAGGAAGAGACGTCGTGACTCAGGATACCCTTGTATAAGCTGCATATCTTCTTCGGATACAGAGACAACGGGGAGAATACGGCTCAACTCCCGCCGCGAGGTCTGTGGTATATCATTAATAGTAACACTCTTTTCATGACCACTATAGGCAATATGTATATGATCCTGTGATTGTGCACAAGACACCGTTCCCCGTATTGAAAAGGCAACCTCATTCCAGGGAATTAAATCCCGGACTGTCCCGGTGCGAAAAGAACGTGCGGTGCCAAGTACATGTACCGCTTCCAAAATAGTGCTTTTCCCAGAACCGTTACGACCAGTAATAAGGGTGAGGCGAGGATTGAGATCAATATCATACCGCTTAAAGCATCGCACGTTGCGTAAAGAGACACGCTCAAGCCACATAGTTATCCTGTAGGGGATGCGGCAGCGGTCGCCGCAACTGGCATTACCAAATATACAATCTCTATTCCAGACGGTTTACTTGCCTCAAACATAATAGGGCGTGTCGAGCTCTTCAAAAAAAGGCAAATCTGTTCTTCAGGAAATGCGCCGAGACCTTGAAGAATATATGGCGCATAAAAACGAATATTACACGGCTCCCCGATATATTCATATAAGGTAACAGCCTCCTCCAGCGCCCCCACCTCCTTATTCTGCATAGAGAGACGTACTATTGACCCTTCAAATTGAAATTGCGTCGCAAGGAACTGTCCTGAAAGTAATGTTGTTGTACGCCGTAATGCCTTCGCAAGTTGTTGACGATCTATACGAGCCGGCATAAAACTGTCTCGCTGCAGTACCGGTGCATACTGCGGAAAGGTCCCTGCAAGAAGCTTGGTAAAAAAGTTGAACAATTCGCCAGAAAAAACAACCTGTTTGCCACATACGCCAATAAACAAGATCCGTTCTTTGGTGAGTTCAATAATCTTCTGAAGCTCTATCACCGCACGTCGTGGAATAATCCACTGACTATACTCAGCCAGGGTATATTGCGCTGATTTTGTTTGGGCAAGACAGTGACCATCGGTTGCGGTCAACACTATGCCCTTAGGTCCAATTTCCCAAGATAACCCCGCTAATACACTATTTACATGTTGCTGCGGAATAATGCCCGCAACACCTTTGAGCATCTCACTCAATATATCAGTATCAATGTGCATAAGATTTTCAATACGCTCAGGAAAGGGAGGAAACCCTTCCGGACTTGCTGTATGAAGCTTAACCTGTGCACTGCCTGCACAAAGTAATAAGCTTGGTCCCTGCAGCGAACATACTATACTACCCTCAAACTCTTTGACAACATCATACAGCCGTCTTCCCGGCACAAGAATAGTTACCGGTTCAGTAAAGGTGCTCTCCTCAAGCTGACAGCTTACCTGTAATGCGATCTCCAAGTCGGTGCTTTTCATGATAAGCTCCCGGTTGCCGATCTGCAAGCAGATCGAAGCAGTAGCTTCAATAGTAGTCCGCTTACTACAAATAGGAAGCATTGAGGAAAGCAGTGTTACCAATGTCTTTTGATCGACAGTACAGGATTGTTGCATACTATCCATCCTTACAAAAAGTACCGAAAAAGAGGTTGCATAGTATGTAGAGTAGCACAGTCAGTGCTAGGCGACAACTCACCTCTATGCAATCAATCCCGTACTACTTTTTACTTCCGCCAGAACTATCCCCTATCCAGGATCCCTTTTTCCAGGAAATGGTCCTGTTTTTCTGATATGCTAATTGTCTCAATACAGCATGGTCATTCCCACTATAGCAAACAAAGGCTGTACGGAGAGATCCTGGGACAACTTTCGAAGTCGGTAATGGCCATGGACCATAAATCATATATCCGTTATCATACAGTGCTCGAAAGTCCTTTTTGCTGAACATCGCGTTTGGAAGAGTACTCTTCGCCTTGGTGGTATACAGTGGTATATATGACTTTTGGGTATAGTCAGATTGATGTGGGCATAAGAAGAGCGTTGTGGTCAAAAAAAGATGTTGTAAATCCTCTGGCACAAAATTCTCTGGCAGCTTTTCTCGGCTTTGCTCTTCAGCAATAATGTCAAAGGTAGAAGTGATCGCCCTCACCCACGGTATATAAGAATTACCTGTCATATCAGTCGCCGTGATTATTCTCCTACCAGCGGAATGCTCATATGATCCTGCGTAGCTTTCCCGAGCAGCACAAGGAACCCTATCATAAATGAAGAGATATGCTCTAGTTTCATCGAGGGGCAACAAGGTTAAATAAAACTCACGGGTACCAAATATTTTATCAGGTATAGTACCTTTTTCCCACACTATTTTTTTAAAGGTCTTCCCCAACCGATGCTCTGCAAGAATACTCTCTTCGCTTCTCGTGAAGATCCAATCTGACAACCATGGCATGCTTTTAATGTCTGGTATCCACGTATCACCAGAAGAATCAAATTTTTTATCAAAACGAGGAACGAGCGGTCCTTCATCTCGACAACTCCTTTTACTAGACAGAGCAGGAAACAGAGGTATTCTATAGATCTGTTTTGTATTATGCATTTCAAAGTCGATAGCGGAAATACCCTGTTCCTGAAATCGAGATAATTGAATCACAGTGTTATCATCGTTCTGTGGGATATCAGTAATCACCACTCCCCAGGGCACCGGCATGAGATGATACTCCATAATGATGCGTCGAATAACGGCAGGAAGACATGCCGGCAAGTCCTCTTCATATGTTGTTATCTCTGCAACTTCCCGCATCGCCGTCTTATACTCTGCCTCCGACGCCCTTCCTCTGCACGCACATATCATGAGAGCAGCGGCTAAGGCACAGCGCACTAAAGGTACTGTACCATACATTCTATTGCTCATAACTCTCCTCCAGGCACTATGGTCAAATCGACTGTGATTATAGTACTTCCTTTATACAGAATCTCAACAGCTATTTTCTCGGATGTCGCTTACGATATTCCGCCTGCATAAACCTCGTAGTCACATGAATATAATGTTCAGTAGTTGTAATACGCTCATGTCCAAGAAGCATCTGCAAAGCGCGTAAGTCCCAGTTATTCTCAAGACAGAGCGTTGCAAGGGTATGACGCATAGTGTGAGGAGATACCCTCCGGACAATACCCGCTCGACAAGCAATACGTCTGATAATTCGCCATACTTGTTGTCTCGATAAAGAGAAAAGTGGGCTTACCGATACAGGAGAGATACTCTGTGTATTCATATACTGCTGTATTTCTTGAACCACCGTATCAGGGATAGGTATTACTCGTTCCCTCCCTCCTTTTCCACGAACTATTATGCGCCCCTCCCTCAGTTGTATATGTGCGGGTGTGAGGCAAACAAATTCGCTCACCCGCATACCAGTTGCATACAGTATTAAACAGATTAAACGATCATAGCGCCGCTTGATTGAAGTCGGCTTATAAGACAGCATGCGCTGCATTTCTTCTGCGGTACAGGAACGTGGCAACTGTTGCAACCGCCGTGGCAACTGTCCCGTGGATTGCAATAACTCTTGCAAATGTGCATAGCGCGGGTATCGATCAGCAACAAAGGTAAAAAAAGTGCGTAAGGCAGAGAGTTTACGAGCCATAGTACGTGGACTCAATCCACGGTCAATGAGCCACTCACGATAAAGGAGCATGAGTTCCCGGGGTTCAACATTCTCGTGCCGACTCCGAAATAATAAGAACTGCTGTATATCATGAGAGTACGCATGAAAGGTATGTGATGCGACTCGCTTTTGAGTGACAAGGAATGCTGAAAATTCGTCAAATATACGCTTCATATCATACACACCCTTTCCTTAATCTCTCGAGCACAGGCCGCAACACCACCTACGACCCTCTTATTGTATCCCACGATGATCACCCCTCACAAGGCTACTATAGAATGGGAATATCGAAACATGGTGAAGAGTAACGTAAAATAATGTATAATCAAAAGATGAGTGTTGCATTGCCTGTAAATTGAATATTAGAATCGCGTTATTACCACGGCCTCTCATGATCCTTATGCTTAAAACTATAATGCTCTGTTGTATAGGAGCACTCTATACGGAACAGGCAATTGCGGCTCATAAATCCATACGTAAAGAAAAACTATTGATCCCCCTGGTGCGTAATACCGTATGTGGTACCGCTACAATGGTGGGGGTCGGCTTGTTCCATTCTCGAATTGAAAAGAAGAAGTATCCACGCTTACAGACCGGTGTAAACTTGTTTTATCTCGGGATTGGAGGATACACTGCCTATCGACTTTATGCGATAAGTAAACACTATCATCTGCAAAACAAGTATCAAAAAGCAGTTGAGTGTGCTCCCTCTTCTGCTATCTTGAAGGATCTTCCGCATCTTAAGCCCGATATCTGGAATATTGTCTCAGGATATCTAGAAAATGAACATCCTCTGCTCTATACTCCTGTGCCCAATTTGAAAATCTGCGAATTTTCTCATATCAAATCTCTCGAAGGAGACAATGTCATAATAACTGAACCTATAGGAGGTCGGTACGCAGCCTGGAACATGCGCCTCGGAGCACGTATGTGGCACGGCTCATTGCGTTTCGGAGTTTATGATAGATTGTTCCGTCCTCATGGATACAGTGTACATGTCAACCTCATGTGTCATAACTCGAAAGTGGGTATACTGCGCCATGAACATAACAAAAGCCGGTACTCATGTGATATAACGTCGATTAGTATGATTACTGGAGATAGACTAGACACAATCTCGACACAAAACGCATGGTATTCTGCTATCATGTTTCCTGGTGCTTTAGTTGTGTCAGATTACCAAAGACATATTACAGTATATGATTTTCAAGATACTAGAAATTTTTTAAGGGAATTACAGTCGCGGAAGACTATAAGCCATCCTGAAGAAGAGCGGTGTACATTATCCCCTCTCGATGCAGAGAAGTATTTTATTGCACTAAGTGGTTCTTTGATATGGTTGTATACGATAGATCTTAACTGGAAGTATATTTACAATACAAATTATACTTACAATACAAAGGCGAGCCATAGTGATGACCTTACGATTAGTGCTTATGCGGTGCTCAATCAGAAAAGTGTCGTAATTGGACTGACGAACAGTGTTCTAACGGTACTACTTGACGTGTCTCGGAGTAATGAAATCCAATCTTTTACTATTAAGCCTACGGGTATAATCAAGTCTATCGCCCCCTTATCAAGCAATACGTGCATCATAGAACATGAACACCAGCATCAGATATTATATTATGTATATATGCTTGATTCTAACACACTCAGCGATCAACTCCAGTTACCGCAAGGCACAAAATCTGTTATCTCCCTTGCTTCTCCCGG
>Ga0207160_1070_pt1 | contig 14297 bp, 8 predicted proteins | sample Alteio_BWMinHeat_21_FD_153510 | JGI IMG/M metagenome (GOLD analysis project Ga0207160, IMG submission 153510) | Enriched cells from forest soil in Barre Woods Harvard Forest LTER site, Petersham, Massachusetts, United States -... | ecosystem: Environmental > Terrestrial > Soil > Temperate forest >... | reverse complement strand
GGTTTTCGTAAACGCAATTTGCCATACAGAATTTATGGAGGTGTTTCGTTCTATCAACGTAAAGAGATTAAAGATGTGTTATCTTATTTTCGTTTAGCCATCAACCCAAATGATAATGAGGCCATGCGCAGGATAATTAATTATCCGGCACGTGGCATAGGGCAAACTACTATTGACAAAATATCGGTTTTAGCAGCCGATAATGATGCCAGTATTTTTACCGTTATAGATAACTTGCAAGATTTTAACCCCGATATAAATGCAGGTACCGCAACCAAGCTAAAAGATTTTGCAGCTATGATTAAAAGTTTCGGCCATATTGCTTTGCAGCAAGATGCTTACGAAACCGCCAATCAAATTATAAATAGTACGGGTATTTTACGCGATTTAAATAAAGATAAAACCCCTGAAGAAATTAGCCGTGTAGAAAACGTAGAAGAGCTTTTAAGTGCCGTTAAAGGTTTCATTGAAACCGAACGCACGCCGCAAGAAGAAGAATTAAAGCAAGACATTGTTGAGCATGAAGCACTTGATGCTGAAGATTTATTTGCGCAAAAACCTGATGCCAAACTAAAAACCATTGATGAGTTTATGCAAGACATTGCATTACTTACCGATGCTGATAAAAATAAGGATGATGATAATGCCGACAAAATAACCTTAATGACTATACATGCTTCTAAAGGCTTGGAGTTCCCGTATGTGTACATAGTTGGTTTGGAAGAAAATCTGTTTCCATCACAAATGACTTTGATGGATAAATCGGATTTAGAAGAAGAGCGTCGCTTGTTTTATGTAGCTGTTACCCGTGCCGAAACAAGAGCAACTTTAAGCTATGCCGAAAGACGATTTAGATATGGCAACCATGTTATGTGCGAGCCAAGCCGTTTTATTGATGAAATAGATGACAAATATTTAGAATATATAGATTTACCCGAAAAATCGAAAGAGCCCAGAGTGTTTGATTATAATGGAGGAGGGGAGAGGTCGTTTCAAAAAAATACTACGCGTAGTAGTAATGTAGATTTAATAAAACCAAAACAAGCATCACCACTTTTAAAACGTAATTTGGTTTCAACCAACAACATAAATACGCAAGCAGCACCCATCGATGCTGCAGAAATAAGGAGCATTAAAGAAGGCACGCAAGTTCAGCATGAAAAATTTGGTAAAGGAAATGTATTGGCTGTTGAAGGCGATTTTCCAAATATTAAAGCAACCATTCAATTTGATTTAGGGGGGCAAAAGCAATTGTTGCTTAAATATGCTAAACTAAAAGTTATTATCTAGCTAACATTATCTTAATAAACATTGTTGCCTATTTGCTTGTTTTTTAGTAAGTTTGGTTAAGAATGATAATGTTATTACGTAGTAAATTTATTGCTTTTAGTAAAGTAGGTAATTTGCTGTGCAAAAACTTCAGTTTTTGCGCTGCCTTGCTAATCTGCTTTTTATTTTCTTTTACTATTAAAGCACAAGTACAAGCTAATTTCTCAGGAACACCGCTTAGTGGTTGTGCACCACTTACAGTTAATTTTACGGACCAATCTACTGGTAACCCTACTTCTTGGACTTGGAATTTTGGAAATGGAAACACTTCTACATTTCAGAATCCAGGTGCTACTTATTCAAATCCCGGAACGTACACAGTAACACTCACCGCTTCTAACGGGAGTTCAAGTAATGTAAAAACAAAAACAAACTATATTACAGTATATGCCAAGCCGGGTACAAAATTTAATGTAAGTGCAGACACCGCTTGTATAGGGCAAACCATAAATTTTACTAATACAACTACCATAGCGGCAGGTGGGGCACCTATAAGTTTTTATTCATGGGATTTTGGTGATGGAACCGCACCCATCAGTACACAAAACGTAACTCATAGTTACAATGCTCCGGGAAATTATCCGGTTAGTTTAATTACAACAGATGCTCATGGCTGTTCAAACACTTATACAATACAGGTTGTTGTTTCGCCAATGCCTGTGCCTTCATTTACAATGGGCCCCGTTTTTAAATGTACAGCACCTCTTGTGGTAACATTTACCAATACATCTACTTCGGCCGGAAGCACCACTTATTTATGGCATTTTGGCGATGGAAGTACTTCTAATCAGATAAACCCTTCGCATACATATACTGCCTCGGGTAATTATAATATTACTTTAATTTTAAATCAGCATGGTTGTATAGATTCTATTGTAAAACCTAGTGCTATTTCTATTCAAAACATAACAGCAAGTTTTGTAGCTACACCAAGCCTTGTTTGTTCTGGTCAGGCAGTTACTTTTACTAATACATCAACGCCCGTAGCCACTACGGCTAATTGGGTGTTTGGTGATGGAGGTACGTCAACCACTATTAGTCCCGCACACACCTATACGGCAGCCGGAACCTATACGGTGGCACTTGCCGCTACCGATGCAAGTGGATGCGCAGGTAATGCTACCAGAACGGTAACTGTAAATCAAACTCCCGTAGCTGCCTTTACAGCAGATACGATGCTGTCATGCTCTGTGCCTTTTGCAGTTACTTTTTCAAATAATGCTACAGGTGCTGCAACTTTTCATTGGAATTTTGGCGACGGAACTATATCTGCACTGCAAAACCCCTTACACAATTATACCACTCCCGGTATTTATACTGTAACACTAAGTGTAAAAAATGGTACTGGAACTTGTGCCGATTCGTTGGTTAAAAATAGTTTTATAGTTATTTCTCGTCCGCTTGTAAATTTCACTACAGTACCCGATAGCGGTTGCGTTCCGATGGCGGTAAGTTTTGCCAGTACCAGTACCAGTAGTGTAGACCCCATAACAACTTACTCTTGGAATTATGGCAATGGAAATTCAAATTCAACAACCGTAGTAACTACAAACAACACGTATACTGCATCAGGCATTTATTCTCCAAGGCTTATTGTGCAAACGGCAAGAGGTTGTTTAGATACTTTTGTATGTACCAGTTGTATAAAAGTGGGTGTGCCACCAGTGGCAAGCTTTACATTCTCACCTGATTCTGTTTGCTTCGGAATGCCTGTAACTTTTATAAATACATCAACCGGATCAACCGGATGGAAATGGTTTTTTGGTGATGGAGGAAACAGCACTTTACAAAACCCTTTACATATTTATCCTGATACCGGAACATTTAAAATTAAGGTGGTTGCTTATAATAACGGTTGTACCGATACTTCTATAATTGAACCGGCTGTAGTGTTGGCACCTAAAGCGCAATTAAATTATACACTTAGTTGCACAAATTATTATCAGGTTCAGTTTGCAAGCACCTCAATAGGAGCCGATTCTGTAGTTTGGGATTTTGGAGATGGAATGCAAGATGTATCAAACAATATAAGTCCTGTTCACACATATACAAGTAGAGGAGCTGTAACCGTAATACTTACAGCTTATAATTACAAATCGCATTGCGTTAACAGTATTACGGGTTCATTTACCATTGCGCAACCTATAGCTTCTTTTACGGTAAATGCGCATAAAGGTTGTTATCCTTTTACGGCAACATTTGCAAGCACATCGCAAGATGCCAGTACGTATTTTTGGAACTTTGGAGATTTATCAACTTTATCTGATACAGCCAAAGTAGCTGATACATCATATACTTATATTCACCCCGGAAGAGACATTGTTACACTTACTATTAAAGATGTTAATGGTTGCACCAGTACATTTAAAGACACCTTGAAAACACTAGGACCTTTACCTTATTTTCATGCCGATACGCTTACTGGTTGTCGCCCGTTTAAAGTAGTGTTTACCGATACTACTGTTAGTGATTCTGCTCTTGTAAATTGGACTTGGAATTTTGGTGATGGAACATCTATTGCATCAACTCTTAGCAGTTCTTTATCACACACCTACACAACACCGGGCTCGTATAATGTTACTATGTGTGTAACCGATAAAAATGGTTGTAAAGATTCTATAACTAAAGCAAGTTATATACAACCTACTTTTCCGTATCCAGCATTTTCAGTAAACCATTTTTCTTGTAAAGGAAATGTGTTAACGTTTAATGCAGGTGCAACTAATGCTGTTGGACCAACTTATACCTGGAATTTTGGTGATGGAACTGCTGTAGTTACATCAAACAATCCTACAACTACCCATGCTTATGCAAGCGATAATTTATATCACATAACGCTTAAAGTAACAGATAGTAATGGGTGTGATAGTACTATAACAGATACCGTTCTTATTTTAAAACCTACTGCTAATTTCAGTTGGTCAGCTCCAAATCCTCAGTGTGGAAGCTCGGTTGTTTTTTTTAATAGCCATTCAACAGGCTATCCATCAAGTTCATTTTGGGCTTTTGGTGACGGAGCTACTTCAAATAGCTTAGATTCATGTTTTCACACATATACTCAGCCTGGCATTTATAGCGCATCTCTTATTGTAACAAATCCTGGAGGCTGTATGGACACCCTAAAACAGGATAGTATTATTGTAGTGCCAGGCCCAATTGGAACATTTACTTTTTCGCCTACATCAGGTTGTAACCCATTAAGGGTTACTTTTATTGCACATAGTTCTAATGCGCAGTTTTACTCTTGGGATTTTGGTGATGGGGCTACAGCCCCTATGCAAACAAGCGATAGTATAGTACATGTCTATAATCAATCAGGGGCATTTACACCTAATCTTGTATTAGTAAATACGGTTAGCTCAGGGCTTTGTCCATTGGCTACACCAACCGTAGGAGTTGTTACTACAATTAATTCAGTTAATGTTACTTTAACTCCACCTGTAATTACATTACCACAAGATAGTAGTGGACATGTAACCGCTAACGCAAGCGGGGGCACAGCACCATATACTTATAATTGGTGGCCTAACAACAATATAAATTGCGCAACTTGTGCTAACATAACTGTTACGGGCACAGGCGATACTTTAAAATATACGCTTACCACACACGATAAAAATGGCTGTACCGCTCTTACTAACCTATTAGTTATATCTAAACCTTGTATTGAAAATGCACTTATACCAAATATTTTTACGCCAAACGGAGATGGTAAAAACGATGTTTTTTATATACCGGGTGTTTGCCCTGATGATAATTATTCCTTGCAAATATTTGACAGATGGGGTAACACCATGTTTTCTACCCAACAACGTAATAATGTATGGGATGGTAAAACACCCAACGGAACTGATGCAACTGATGGAGTTTATTACTTTATTGTAAATATTTCAAAAACAACTTACAAAGGGTTTGTAAATCTTATCAGATAAAAATTATGTCGCAAAATTATATTTTGAATAATGATACTATTGTAGCCTTAGCAACTCCGCACGGTTCGGGTGCTATTGCTATAATTCGTCTTTCGGGAGAAAAAAGTATTTCCATTGCCGAAAAAGTTTTCTTCAATAAAAAACGCCAGCCGATTTCTTTAGCTAATAAAAAATCGCATACATTACACTTTGGTTTAATTTGTGCCGGAGATACTATTATTGATGAAGTGTTGGTTTCTCTATTTAAAAATCCACACTCGTTTACCGGAGAAGATAGCATTGAAATTTCTTGCCACGGAAGCCAATTTATACAACAGCAAATTTTACAACTGTTAACCAAGCAGGGTGCACGCATGGCACAGCCGGGTGAATTTACTTTGCGTGGTTTTATGCATGGCAAATTCGATTTAAGTCAGGCAGAAGCAGTAGCAGATTTAGTAAGTTCAAATTCAGCCGTATCACATCAGGTAGCCATGCAGCAAATGCGTGGAGGCTTTTCATCTAAAATAAAAATATTGCGCAATAAGCTTATCGACTTTGCATCATTAATTGAATTAGAATTAGATTTTAGTGAAGAAGATGTAGAGTTTGCTAACCGTGGTGAATTAAAAAACCTAATCATCTCCATTCAAAATATTTTAGAAAAATTAATTGATTCATTTGAGTTGGGTAATGTTATTAAAAATGGTATTCCGGTTGCTATTGTGGGTAAACCAAATGCAGGTAAATCTACTCTGTTAAATATTTTATTACAAGAAGAACGTGCCATTGTATCCGAAATTCCAGGAACGACTAGAGATACTATTGAAGATGAAATAACTATTGATGGAGTTCTTTTCCGTTTTATAGATACAGCCGGTATACGCGATACTACAGATGTGATAGAACAAATTGGAGTAAACAAAGCCTTGCAGGCCATGCAAAAGTCAGCTATTGTAATTTATTTATTTGATGCGCATGAGCTTAGCAAACAAGATTTAATTTTAGAAACACAAAAAATACAAGAACATATAGGTAACTCACAATTACTAATTGTTTGCAATAAAATTGATACCGAAGATTTAAATGAGTTGCAGCAAGAGTATGATGAAATAGAAAATATTTTATACATATCGGCCAAATCACATTTGTATATAGATGATTTAAAAAGCAAACTAGTGGCCTTGTTTGATAACCGTACAGTAAATATTACCGAAACCGTTGTAACCAATGCCCGCCATGCTGATGCCTTGCGCAAAGCCAATAGTAATTTGCATCGAGTTATAGAAGGTTTAAGCAACAACCTGCAAACCGATTTATTAGCACAAGATATACGTTATGCTTTAGAAGCCCTTGGTCAAATTACAGGTGAGGTTACAAATGAAGATTTGTTAGCCAATATTTTTGGGAAATTCTGTATCGGAAAGTAACTACCTTTCTTTTGTTTGCCGAGTGCTTGTTTTTGTTGGCTTCTAGCCCATTTATCCTTCTTTTATTTGTTGCTTAACAATACATGTTAAGCTAATTTTGTTGCCCAGTTGTTGCCCAAGCGTTCGGGCAACAGATTTGGGCAACAAAAAAAAGGCAATGGGACAAATAGTGCTACATCTAGCTACAATCAGCTACAAACAGCTACAATTAGCTACAAAGGCATGAGTACAACTAATATGCGCATTGAGAGAACCTGCGAATATTGTAAGAACTCATTTATTGCCCAAAAAGTTACCACACGTTATTGCTCCAATTTATGTAATAGTCGAGACTATAAGAAACGTATGCGGGAGAAGAAAATAGGTATAGTCATCGAAGAAGATAGCTACAAGAATAAAGGTTTTGACCCTATCATTAAAGAAAAAGAGTTTTTAAGCATTAAAGAAGTTTGTATGCTTCTTGGAGCAGTCATGGCATAGGTTACTTCGGATGGTAACACCATTAAATAATTACCATTGGATGAATTTGTTTTGTAAACCCCAACCAATTCTTCAGTACTAAGGCTGTAAACCGTTATCATGGCATTTTTACCGGGTATAGAATCAAGGGTTGTAAAATTACCTTTAATGATAGAGTTGGTAAAAGAGCGCTCAGGGAATTTAACCTGTATATACTCAAACGAATTGTTTTTTCGATTTGAACAATATGCTGCATATTGATTGGCGGTATCGGGGATAAAAAGAATATCATCATACGTAGAATTAATAGGGTAACCCATATTCTGCGGTTTAGACCAAGTGGATGAAGTATCGCTTCTGGTACATTTAAATATATCATACCCACCCATACTGTTGTGCCCTTTTGATGAAAAGTAAAGAGTTTTTCCATCGGCAGACAGATAGGGATAATTCTCATCATAAGATGTGTTAACCTCTGTAGACAATAATTTAGCAGCCCCTAAATTCCCTGTTGAATCATATATATTTTTATATAAATCTAAGCCTGTGAACCCTTTCTCTCCATAACTTGCCTGAATAAATTCATGCTTATTGAAATTACAAACTAAAAGTTTCTCTTGTTTCTTTTTGTCAATCGAAGAATAAAAAAATTCTGTTTTATAAGTCACTCTGGTATCAGTAAGTTCGGTATTATAATTTGCTAAAATATTATCAAGTGAAATTGGCGCACGCTTAATAACATCAATATTTATCTGGTTGGTAATTAGGGAGATTCCGTTTTTACAATTATCAATCAGATGACGTACCTGATTACTTTCTACCTCTTCAGGCTTAGCACGTTTTGTATAATCATAAAAAGAAGCAATAGCCTCCAGAAACAAATAAGATAAATGATACGCTTTACCTAAATACAAATGCACATCATATGGCACAACTTTATAGTTTGCTGCTAAAAGAAGTGAAGTTATAGCCTTGGCTTTATTCTTATCTAATTTTAATAAAGAAACACCATAGTAGTAATTTATAAACGGGTCACTTGGATCGTTCTTCAATAACTCTCCGTAAAACATGCTTGCTTTTTCAAAATCATTATTCTTAAAAGCTTTTAAAGCCTCGCTGGGTTTTTTCTTCTCTTCTTCTATCTGTTTTTTTACCAGCTCATCAATATTGGCATATTGCTTGTCTTTTTTTGTATTAGAGTGATTAGTTAATTCATCTTCGCTCGAATTGTCAGCATTTATATTTGTGGTATCTGAAAAAGATTTAAGATAAAATACTTTCTCATTTTCATCGGCAAAAAAACTGTTAATTAATAAAACGGGCTTTTGTTTGTCATTTAATTTAACTTTCAACTGCTGTTGGCATATTTCATAATCTATTTTAGAAGGAACTTCAATTACCTCCTGCATGATTCCATATCCCTTGGCTTCTACCTTAAATATATACTTAACATTAGGTACTAATACGAGCAGGTAATTGCCATTATAAGAATTTGTATTAAAAATACCCACCAATTCATTATTAGAGGCATTAAATACATTTATTCTGGCTCGTTTAAGCGTAGGGTTATCAAGTGCTTCCATATGACCTCTTACAATAATAATACTTGGCGGGTTGGTAGTGGGTACTACTTTAAATATATCGTATTTACTATCATCACATAATCGATCAGAAACAAAGTAGGTAAACTTTTTCTTCTTAATGACGATGGCATCTTCTTTTATTATGCTGTCTGTTTGGGGTAACTTAGCAATCTCTTTTGGTTGGGCAACAATAGTTGAACAAAAAAGGGTAATAAAGAAAAAGAAAAAATAAGCTTTCATGATGATTTAGGAAGTCCAAAGTAAAAATAATCCGACAGGAAACAAAAGAATAGCTATTTTGAGGTTAAAATTTCACAAACTCAGTCAAGCCGGAAGAAACTTCAATAGTTGTTGTAATTTCTTTTTTTAAGAATCTATATGCCTAGAAAATTTCAACTTCTTTTGTTGCCCGAAGGGCCTGAGAGCGTAACGTTAGGGCAAAAGTACTTTCCGTGTGAAGAAATTAATTTTTTAGGTAACTTATAGCCAATTTATCTTTCTTTTATTTCTTGCTAAATGTATTTGTTAAGCTAATTTTGTGCCCTAGTGTTTGTGCATTTGCAAGGGGGTTAAATAAAGTAGATTGAAAAAAGTGGAAAATGAAGAGGTTTGTTGGGTTATTTGTCTGGAATGTGAGGGACGCGGCAAAAAAAGCTTGAGGCTACGCAAGAAATCGCGACTCCGCTACCGGATGGAAATCGATGAATTTGAAAAAACAAAGGACGAAGGAAAGACTTCAATTCGTCCTAAAGTTCCCCAATATTTATGTGATAACTGCAATGGGTCAGGCTTGATTCCTGCCACCAGCCCTCCCGTAGCAGATACAGAAAACTACCCACATGTTGCCATTATTGGTGCAGGTATAGGAGGCGTAGCTTTGGCTGTGGCTTGCTTGCATCGCGGGATTCCGTTTACTCTGTATGAGCGCGATAACAGCTTTGATGCACGAGCTCAGGGCTACGGACTAACTTTGCAACAAGCTAGTAACGCCATCAAAGGATTAGGTCTTTTCTCGTTAAAAGAAGGGATTAAATCTACACGCCATGTGGTGCACACTACAGACGGAAAAGAAATTATTGAATGGGGAATGAGGTCGCATTCAAATACTAAAAAATCTCCAAAACGTATAAATGTGCACATCCCACGGCAGGCTTTACGTTTAGCTTTGCTTGAACAACTGGGTGGGCATGATAAAGTGCAATGGGGGTATCAGTTAGTAAATTTTAAGCAAGGTGAAGGTGTTGAGTTGAGCTTTCAAGTAAACGGTGAAATGAAGTTTGCTAAAGCAGATTTGGTAGTTGGAGCTGATGGCATTAGAAGTGTTGTACGGAATTTATTGATTGGTGAGGATATAACTCCTTTACGCTATTTAGGTTATATGGTGATATTGGGCATTTGTTCTTTAGAGGCTCTTAAAGATGTCGATAGTTCTTTATTAGACTCAGCTACTGTATTTCAAACTGTCAATGGTAAAGAGCGAATTTATATGATGCCTTTTTCGTCCAACTCAGTAATGTGGCAACTTAGCTTCCCTATGACTGAAGAAGAGGCTAAGGCCTTGAGTGCAAAAGGGGCTAAAGCACTTAAAGAAGAAGCCTGTTGTATAACGCAATGGCATAACCCCATTCCTCAAATTTTAGCGGCGACTCTGGAAACTCAGATTTCCGGTTACCCTGTGTATGACCGAGAATTACTAAAACCAGAATTATTGGAGAAGGGTGGGGCAGTTACTCTTATTGGAGATGCAGCTCACCCTATGAGTCCATTTAAAGGACAGGGTGCAAATCAGGCGCTGCTAGATGCATTAGCTTTGGCTAGGTGCATTTCAATTGCATGTAAATCCTCATCTCAATGGAGGGAAGCTGGAATAAGAAAAAGTGTATTAACTGAGTTTGAAGAAGAAATGTTAGAACGAAGCGCTGCCAAAGTGAAAGATTCAGCTGAGGCTGCACAGCTCCTTCATTCCAATATTGTGCTTCGTGAGGGTGATAGGCCAAGAGGACGGGGGCTAAAGGGTACTTGAGGTGAAAGTAAAAGTAAAACTGAATTGGTAAATAATTAAAACCTAGTATTAATTAAATCACGTATAGCCACAGATGCAGTTACCGCCCCAAAGGTTGCAGGCATATACGATACGGTGCCATAAGCAGATTTTTTGTAATTACTTCCATCGGTTAGTATAAGGCTTTCCTTCACCGGTTCTTCATCGCTAAATACAGTTTTTATGCCTTTGTAAATTCCTTGCTTTTTAAGCATTTTCCGTATTTGCTGTGCAAACGGACAAACACATGTTTTAGATATATCGACAACCTGCAAACGCGTAGGGTCTAAACGGCCACCGGCACCCATGCTGCTAACCATTGGTATTTTACTTTCATATGCCATTTGCATAAAAGTTATTTTGGGTGTAATACTATCAATAGCATCAATAATATAATCGGGTTTTAGTAAAAGTTGTTGTTGCACCATGGTAGGGTTTATAAACTCCTGAACTACATTAAGTTCAAGCTCGGGGTTAATTTCTTTTAAACGCTTGGCCATAATTTGCACTTTAGGCTGACCATGGTTATTAGCTAAAGCTGGTAACTGTCGGTTACGATTAGTTGGATCAACCACATCTCCATCTATAATAGTCATTTTGCCTATACCGCTGCGGGCAATAAACTCTGCTGCAAAAGAGCCTACACCACCCATGCCAACCACCATAACATGTTTTTGCGTAAGGTTTTGCAAAGCCTCATTGCCAATTAGTAAAGAGGTTCTTGATAACCACGAAATATCATTCATCATATTTATTAAATTTTTTTTCAAAAACGCGCTGGGCGTTTTTTGTTATTTGCTGTGTAAGGGTTGTTATATCTATATTTTTAATAGAAGCAGCTACTTTGTATATCTCTTCAATCTCCACTTCACTATCATCTGTTTCTAAAAATATTTTTTCTAAAGGAAGAGTTTTAAAAGTTTCTGCTACAGAAGTATTTAGTAAATGCTTGCCAAATGAAAGGTAATATTCTTTGGCAATTAACTCTTTAGCGAGTGTATTATTTTTATTAAAACCATGAAAAATAACCGCCCCCTGTGCCTTTTCATGTTGCAATAGTTGAATGGCTTCATTAAAAGCCTTAACGCAATGTATAATTAGCGGCTTTTGCAAAATGTTTGCCAATTGAATTTGGTTTATAAAATACGTTTGTTGTAAAGTAAAATCAGTATCACATACTTTATCTAAACCGCACTCACCAATGGCAAGCACGTTAGTTTGCTTGCTAATTTGTACAAGTTCATTAAACTCACTTTCTGTTTCAGTACTTATATACCATGGGTGTATTCCTGTCGAATAAAAACCACTTGTTGGCAATTGACTAAAATTACCTGAACAATTTATAATGCTTACACCTGCCGATGTTTTTTTATGCGTATGTATATCTAAATATTGCACGCCCTAAATTAGTAAAGACTTAGAGAACAAAACAAATGTGGATTAAATGTTTTCAGTATAGCAATTGTTTGATATACCTGCTTAAGTTTATAGTTATAGTTGCCATCCCAGCAAATAACTAAAAATTTATTGTCGCTCGTTTGTTGCTCAAATGGCTAAATGTCTAATAAAAACAGGTGCATTACGTTCTGTATCGGCAAATAAATTTCCATACTAATTCTAAACCATTTATTTAAAAAGGGGGGTGGTAACCCGAACGGTAGGCCATTAGTTGTACCTAATCCCGAGTTAGGTTGTGAGAAAGATGCAAGTTTTTCTTATTGATATATAACAATTAAAATACCAAGTTGTTTCACTTTTGTTGTCAAGTAGGGTATTAGAATTAAATCAAATTCATATGAAAAAAATAGCGTTGACATTTATTGTATTAAGTATAAGTTTAGCAGTACATGCGCAAAGTAATGATAATAAATCCGGAGATGACAACAATTACTATGTCCAGACAGGAGGAAATGAAATACAGGTAGTGCATCAAGGAATTATTGTGATTTTGGATGTGATACTTGATAACGGTACTACAGTTAAAAAAGATGGAACTATTATAACCAAAGATGGTAAGAAAACTTTATTAAGAGTAGGCGAGTGCATCAATCAAGATGGTACAATGTAATTTGTAAAGTATATATAATCCAATCAAACTTTAATTTTGTCGCCCGTTTGTTGCCCGAAAGGTCGTGAGGGGGAACGTTCGAATTACTTTCCGTTGTAGAAAGTAATGTTGGATAAGCTTTGGAGAGAGTTTTTTTTATTTTATATTTGCTAAGGCATGAAAAAAATATTTATACTTCTTTCCGTGATATTTAGCATAGCAGTTAAGTCTTATGCTCAAAATCCTAAAATAGACTCCCTTCTTACTCTTCTAAAAACGTATAAAGAGGATACAAATAGGGTGATGGCTTTAAACGGCCTCTCTAGCCAACTTTTGGCTAACATGCAGTTTAATGAGGCGTTGATGCGAGCCAAAGAAGCACTGGCACTTGCCGATAAACTTCATTTTCAAAAAGGGCAAGGATATTCCTTAATAATGAAGGGTTACTGCTTTGATGCCTTAAGTAGTTACGATTCGGCTATTACATGTTATCATGTTGCTTTAGATGCCTTTGCGGCGTGTAACGAAAAGGGGCGCATAGGAAAAGTAAACCTGGCTATAGCCAATGCTTACTCTTTTATGGGAAATACTAACAAAGCACTTGAATTTTATATAAGTGCCTATAAAAGTAATGAGGCGCAGGGTGATAGTATGGAAATGGCCGGCTCGTTAATGGGTATTGGTAATTGCTATTTTGAGATTAATAAATACCAAAACGCATTAGATAATTATAATAAAGCCTACGCTATTTATGCGCGCCATAAAAATGAAAAAATACAGTCGTGGTTGTTAAGCAATATTGCTGGTGTCTATAAGGCAATGAATAAAACTGATTTGGCACTTGCTTATTTTTTTAAAGCATTAGAAGCAAAAAAGAAGGTTGGAGAAAATGATTTTTCCCTTTCAACAACCTATACAGGCATATCCGGTATTTATTTAGAAAATAAAAATTATAACGAAGCTTTAAAATACGCCTTAATGGCACTTGAAATAAGAAAAAAGGTAGATGACATACATGAACTTGCTTCGTCATACGATTATGCCGCTAAAGCATATGCAGGAGTTAAAAATTATATAAAATCGAAGGAATTATTTACTGAAGCTATACGTTTGTCACAAAAATCGAACTCGCTGGATGTACAGCAAGTAGCTTTTAATGGCATGGCTAATACACTTTATGAAATGGGGAATACTAAAGAAGCTTACGAATATCGTTTGCTATACGAATCTATAAAAGACTCTGTTTTAAACAATGAAAGCACCCGGCAGTTAAATCAGTTAACAACCCTTTACGAAACAGAAAAAAAAGAGCAGCAAATAAAATTATTGAATAAAGATAAAGTTGTTCAGGTTGCCGAATTAAATAAGCAAAAAATTATTATTTGGTCGGTAGTTATTGGTTTATTTATGATGTTTGCTATTGTACTAGTAGTAGTAAGAAGTTTGCGCATCAACCAAAAAAAGAATCGTATCATACAAATGCAAAAGGAAATTGTA
>Ga0207160_1069_pt1 | contig 14533 bp, 9 predicted proteins | sample Alteio_BWMinHeat_21_FD_153510 | JGI IMG/M metagenome (GOLD analysis project Ga0207160, IMG submission 153510) | Enriched cells from forest soil in Barre Woods Harvard Forest LTER site, Petersham, Massachusetts, United States -... | ecosystem: Environmental > Terrestrial > Soil > Temperate forest >... | reverse complement strand
AAGGCAAAAAAGGCCGGTGGGTAGTAAACATAAGGGATTTAAATACTATTCCGTAAACAATTTGTACATTTATTTCTCGTTATAGTACATTGTGCGGATTTACTTTTTTATAGCATTTTTAACAGTGTTTTTTTCAGCTGGTATGATGGGGCAACAAAACCTTTATCGTACAAAAAAAGTCGTGCCGGTAAACGACACTCTTACTCTTGATACCCTAAGTTTAGTTACCCCAACTATTAAATTATATAGTAACGGAAATTTAATTGATTCATCGCTTTATAAAGTAATTCCTGAACGAAAACAAATTGTATTTAATCATAAACGCTTAGCTGCACAACATATTGTATTAGATACTATAAATGCTTCATATCGAGTTTTTCCAATAGATTTTTATAAGGAAGCATATCATAAAGACATTAAAGAATTGCAACGAGATATAAGCATTCCACAAAGGCCTTTTACCATTAAATATAATAATGATAAGGATGCTCAGAATTTTTTTGCTTCAGATGGGTTAACCAAAAATGGAAGTATATCGAGAGGGATAAGTTTTGGAAACAATCAGGATATGGTTGTAAACTCTAACTTAAACCTGCAAATTTCGGGTAAACTAACTAAAGATATAGAGGTTTCGTTAGCTGCAACTGACAACAATATACCTGTGCAACCTGAGGGAAACACGCAGCAATTACAAGAGTTTGATAAAGTTTTTATTCAGTTAAAAGATAAAAAATCTAAACTTATTGTAGGCGATTATCAAATGCAAAAACCAAATGGCTATTTCCTTAACTTTTATAAACGTGCACAAGGACTTTACTTTACCAACGACTACGAAATTGCCAAAGGTGCTGTTTTAAAAACAACCGTATCAGGAGCCATAACTGGTGGACGTTTTGCACGTAACGTTATTCAGGGAACAGAGAACAATCAAGGGCCTTATAGATTAAACGGTGCAGATGGCGAATTGTATATTGTTGTACTATCGGGTACCGAGCGCGTATTTATAAATGGTTTGCAATTAAAGCGAGGGCAAGAAAATGACTATGTAATTGATTATAACTCGGGGCAAATTACGTTTACAGCCAGACAATTAATAACAAAAGATAAAAGGATTGAAGTGGAGTTTCAGTATTCGGCAAAGAGTTACTCGCGTTCGGTATATTTTATTAATGAAGAGATACAGACAAAAAAAGTACGTGTTGCTTTCAGTTATTATGATGAACAGGATAACAAAAATAAATCGCTGCAACAAACGCTTAGTGATACTGATAAAGTTATTTTATATAGAGTAGGCGATACTTTAAGTAAAGCATTTACCAATGGATATAGCATGCAACCTTTTAATAGTACGGATGTTTTTTATAGACGAATAGATAGTACAAATATTACAGGGCTCTATAAAAGTATTTTTGTTTATACAAATTATCCTTATGCAAACGATTCGGCGTATCATGTAAATTTTAGTAATGTAGGTTTAAATAATGGTAACTATGTTCAAATACAAAGCCCGGCAAATGGCGTTGTATATCAATGGGTGCAGCCAATTGGAGGGGTAAAGCAAGGAACTTTTGAACCGATTATTCCGTTGGTGGCACCAACAAAAAAGCAAATGATTACGGCACTTACCGAAATTAAAACATCTGAAAATGGAGTGTTTGGTGCCGAAGGAGCTTTTACTAATTACGACGTAAACACCTTATCTCCATTCGATAAAAAAAATGATAACGGACAGGGAGCTAAAGTTTATTATAGCGATAAGAAAAAATTAGGTGCAGAAGATACCACAGGTAAACAATGGGTAATAAATTATGGGGGCAATTATGAGTATGTGCAAAAAAACTTTACACAAGTAGAACGTTTTAGGAGTGTGGAGTTTTTCAGGGATTGGAACAGAACAAGCGATACAATTCATAACGATCAACAAATAGCTTCTTTAACAGCAGGTCTTTCTAAAGGAAATATCTTCTCTACACAATATGGTGCAAATACTTTTTTAGAGGGAAGTAATTACCAGGCCATTAAGCAAAATACAGCAAACTCTTTAAATTTAGGTAACACGCATGCTTTTTATAATTCATCATATCTAAGTTCGGATGATAATGTATTGAAGACAAATTTTTACAGACACAAATCAAAATTAGCTCAGAAGGTGGGTAAAATAGTGCTTACTTATCAAGATGAATTTGAAAACAATCAGTTTAAAAATAAATTGAAAGATTCGTTACTAGGAAAAAGCTATCAATTTTGGGAATGGGAAGCAAATATTACAAAAGCAGATACAACTAAAAACAGATTTAAAGTTTTTTATAGAGAGCGTACGGATAAATTTGGATTCAATAACTATTTAAAACGAGCTGCTTATGCACAAAACATTGGATTTTCAGCCGATATATCTACAGTTAAAAATCATCCGATACGAACAACTTTTACTTATAGAAAATTACAAATTTTAGATAGTAATCTTATTCATGTAAAACCTGATAATAATTTGGTTAGTCGTATAGAATATTCGCCTAAGTTGATAAAAGGTTTTTTTCAGGCAAATTCGTTTTATGAAGTAGGTTATGGTTTAGAACAGAAGCAGCAATATTCCTACGTAGAAGTGGCAGCGGGGCAAGGACAGTATACCTGGAAAGATTATAATGATGATGGCATTAAACAGTTAAATGAGTTTGAAATTGCTCAGTATTCTGACCAAGCGACTTATATTAGAGTTTATACACCTACCAACACCTATATAAAATCTGTAAGAGACCAGTTTAGTTTAAGTGTTTATTTACGCCCTAAGGTTTTTTTAAAAGAAGATAGTAAAAAGTTTACAAAATTTGTAGCTAAGTTTGTTTCGCAAACAACCTATAAAGTAGATCAAAAAAATGTGGCAGGTACAACTAGCCTTTCTCAATACAACCCATTTAAATCAAACATAAACGACACCTCTTTACTTTCATCTAATTTTTCGTTTAGGCAGGCTTTATTCTTTAATCAAACAAGTCCTATTTATGGTTTCGATTATACGTATGAAGATAATCGTACCAAGCAATTGCTTACTAATGGTTTTGAATCGCACAGGTTGCAAAACAATCAGCTTAACACCCGTTGGAATATAACACGCGCTTGGGGATTTTTTGTTACTACTATAGCCGGAAATAAATTTAACACGTCTCAGTATTTTAATAATAGAGACTACCAAATACAAACCATCCAAACACAACCAAAAATTAGTTATCAGCCAAGTACGGCTTTTAGAATTAGTTTAATTTATCAATATTCAAATAAGCAAAATGTCATTTCAGGCGGAGGAGAAAAGGCTATATTAAATGATTTTGGGGCAGAGTTTAAATTCAATAAACTATCTAAGGGAAGTTTAACCTTTAAAGCAGATTATATTAATATTATGTTTAATGGCGACCAAGATACACCCGTTGCTTTTGATATGCTTAACTCTTTACATGCAGGACAAAACGTTACATGGAGTGCAGGTTTTCAACAAAATATGTCGGGCAACATACAAATTAGCATTACTTACGAAGGGCGAAAAACACCCGGCTATAAATTAGTAAACATTGGTGGCGCACAAATACGTGCGTTTTTTTAAAGACTTAGTATAAATCTTGTGCCTCTATTAAATCTTGTACGTCTTTTATTTTCAGATTACTTTTCTCTTTGTTTTTTGTTTGATTTGGAATATTTCCGTCTCCGGTATTTGTATTATTATCTCCAACATCAATGGTGCTGTTTAAATTAAATGTTTCGTATAAATTGTAATTATTGTAAATGCTTTTAGCTCTGCCAATTCGAATGGTAAATCCAACATCAACAAACAATCCACGAGAAATTTTTTCATGATAAAAATCATTTAGAACAAGTCTGTTATTTTTGTTTTCCGTTTCGGAAAAAAATGATAAATATTTGACACCTGTAAATCCTGTACTTACAAAAACAGAAACATGTTTATTGAAATTTGCATCAAGCCTAAAGCCACTAATTAACTCATATCTCCCATAAAGTATAGTGTTGTCTTTGTTTTTTGTATAAATGCTGTCATTATTAGCCATATTAAATAAACCGCCCATCGGTTTAAAATAAATACTTCCTCGCAAAAATCTACCCATTGGAAAACTAAAGGTTACATTGCGCGGAAATTGCATGCTTAAATAAATTTTATCTAAACGTCCTATGCGTATTCCGAAATAGGGTAAAAAGTTGCGATTACCTAAAACAAAGGTGCGGGTAACTCCAAACCTAAAACTTAAGTAGGGGTTGGCCATATAATCATAAAGAAAAGTGCCTCCCCAACGATATGCAGTATTGCTATGAGCCGATAAATCGGTACTCATAAAAGGACTTATATCAGCAAACCAAATACCTTTTCTACCTGAGTTATATATACCCCTAATGCCTATACTTGCTTTTAATAAATTATGGTTGCTGGTACCTCCAAATCTGGGCATTGCCATCATATAACTACCCGTGCCTAATAAATGAAAGTTACCTGTGCTGCCATCGGCATGGTCGTAATCTTTGGTTATAATAGGAAAATAGAAACCACCTACTAACTGACTATACTGATAGTTTTCGAGACGTTTTCGTATGGCAAGGTCTTCAGTTCCTTTTCTAAATCTTTGGTCTAAGTTTTTTTGCGGAGTTGTATAATAGTCAGAGAATAAGGTTGGGGTAAAATAATGTTTAGGGGCTTTTATTTTTTTAGTACTATCGGTTTGAGAAAACGCGTTAACCACTGCTATTAAAAAAATAAATAGCAGCGTATGTTTCAAAACATATTGTTTTTGCCCCTCAATCACTTTATCAATCGTTAGATTTTCCCTGCAATTGTTTTAGCAACTCTTTCTTAAAATCTTCTTCAGCTTGTCGTAACTCTGCTACCTTTTTTACAGGAAGTGTTTTTTTTATTTTTTCATAATATTCTTTATACAAGTTAAACTCTCTTTGTTTTAAAAGTAATTCGGCATCTAAATAATCTTGAGCTTCTTTATCGTTTGTAAAAACGGCAGACTGTTTTCTAAATTCTTGTCTGGCGGCTCTTAACTTATCTTGATACTCGTTATAAACCGGCCAAAATTTTTGCGATTCATCTACGGTTAAATTTAATTTTTGCGTAATAAAGGCCACGCGTATAGCCTCAATCTTTTCTCTTTTATTGCCACCTTGCGGGAACATCTTTAAGAAAGCAAACAGCACAAATAAATAACAAAATATGTATCTTTTATTTTTCACTTATAAATTATCTGTTAATGTGTTTATGTCTACATTATCCGAAACATCACTCATGTCAACTTTTTTAGTTTTGCCGTTTTTCTTTAATAATAAACTATCACTTAGCTGTTTTTCATCAATCAAATCTATAATATTGTCATCACTGGCGTGCAGCACATAACCACTATTTAAAATATCTTTTTTATCTAAGCAGGCAAAAGTGTTGCAGTCATTACTATAAACAGGTTTAGTTTGTTGTTTGTAAAATAAAATACTTAAACCAACAACTAAAGTAACTGCCGCCGCTACTTTATAAGATAAATTAACGCGCTTATAAAGTGGTACAACTTTACTTGTTTTTTCTACAGTTATCTCAAAGTTTTCAAAATAATTTTCTGAAGTAGCAAAAATATTTTCGTTTCTATGCGAATAAAGTAATGGGTAAGCTTCTTTTTCTTCCTCTAAAGAAATTGAATTTATAATCCTTTCGGATAAAGTATCAAAGTAAACATCAGGTACAGTAAAATTTGCGGTTTTATTTTCTGTCAGTAAAGGATACTGCAATAAATCTTCCTTCAAATCAAAATAACCCGCAGGAACTGTGAACGGATTTTGTTTTTGTAAAGAAACAAGCAAAGGATAACCTTTCAATTCTTCATCTTCAGCTATTTTTTTAAATAACCTTGAGCTGAAAGAATCAAAATAATTTTCGGGCAAAGAAAAACCATCCCCTTTGTCAGAAAAATTAAGATTATCTTTATTTATATCCTCTTCGTTCATTATTCTATTAACATTTAGATGCCATTTATTTACTAAGGTTTAAATGCTCTTTTAAATATTCTTCTACCTTTTTTGCCGCTATATGAAAGGATGCTTTTAAGGCTCCTACTGATGTTTCCAATACTTGAGACATCTCCTCGTAAGGCATTTCATCATAATAACGCATGTTAAAAACCAAGCGCTGTTTCTCTGGAAGTGTTAAAATAGCTTGCTGTAATTTTAGTTGTAAGCCGTCGCCGGTAAAATAAGGGTCGGTTTCTAAGTTTTTACCCAATTGCTCTTCTAGAGGGTGGATTGATTGAATAGAAACCCTGTTTTTCTGTCTCAAAAAGCCCAAAGCCTCATTGGTAGCAATACGGTATAACCAGGTAAATAACTGAGATTCTTCTTTAAAATTATCTAAGGCTTTCCATGCTTTTATAAAAGTGTTTTGCAGCACATCATCTGTATCATCGTGGTCTAAAACTATTTTACGAATATGCCAGTAAAGCCTTTTTTGATACTTTTTTACAATAATGGCAAACACTCCATCTCTTTGGGTATCTGCCTTAAAAAGGGCTATCAGCTCGGTATCGGGTGTGTTTTCGTTGATAGGGTAAAATTATAAAAAACAATTGTAATTATATAAACCCCAAAAGCTGCAAATTTTGCAGCTTTTGGGGTTTGATAGTTTAGTTAAAATTGGTGTAATGTAACAGAATTATTTATACTGCTAATAATTATTGTTGTTTAACCATTTTTTTTGTGTCAATTACTTTGCCATCAACAATAAGCGTATAACTATATATGCCATTGCTTAAATCATTGGCGTAAACATTTAAAGCACCTTTGCCTTTAGTGTTTATGGTAACATTATTTATTTGTTTGCCATTTATATCATAAAACAAAATTTGCGCACTATTGGCACTTTGTGGTATGTTATAAGTTACTAAAGTTTGTTCAGCAAAAGGATTTGGTTGGTTTTGGTTTAACACAACTACATCAGCATCACTTAGATTAACATTTTGTGTGCTTATAGCTGTTGTAGAAGTTGAGTTTGTACTATTGGCTGTTCCTCCATTATTTAATATTTGGCTTACTTGTTTTTGAATAGCAGCTATAGCAGAATCTTGTTTTTTTATGATTGAATCTTGTTTTTCAATTATTTGTTGTTGTTCTTGCATGCCTTTAACCAATGGAACAACAATTTCAGCATAAGATAAAGAATACATATCATTACTGTTAGATGGCGTACTTACTATAGAAGAAACAAAACCTACATTTTTAGCAGCTTGTTCAACCTCTTGTGCTATAAAACCAGAGTGTACCAAAGCCATTGAAGCAGTAAAATCCATTCCTTTTTTATGTGCCGCTTTTGCACTATCAGGCATATTTTGTATGATAAAATCATCTAACTTTTTTGTATCAAAATTATATGTAACCGGACGAAGTTTTTTAATAAACGCCAAGCCTTTTACATTTTCGGTTACGTTAGTTTTAAAACGTCCGTCAGAGCCACTATAAGTAGCGCCAGTAACAATATTTACAGAAAGCAAACTAGCATTTCCAATATATGCCTTGTTACTTGTAAGTGCTGTTGCACCATATCCAATTGCCGTTGAATTAGTATAATCTCCATTTTCCGAAGCGTTGCTTCCTATAAATGTGTTTTCGCTATTAGTTCCATTGCCACTAGTTGGACCTGCCTTGTAACCTAAATACGTGTTATCACCACCCGTTGTATTATATTCTCCTGCTTGATGACCTACAGCAGTATTATCAGAATTAGTTGTGCTTAATAATAAAGCTTCATAACCCATAGCGGTATTATATGATCCTGTTGTTGTTGTAAGTGCCCCATGACCAAACGCTGAATTTGAGCTGCCTGTTGAAGCTTTAAGCGCCTGATAACCAAATGCGTTATTATCACTGCCAGTGCTATTGTTAAGTAATGCTTGATACCCAATTGCATTATTACCTGAACCACTTGTATTAACATTAAGAGCTTGGTAACCAAATGCACTGTTATATGAAGCTGTGTTACTATAAAGTGCTTGGTCTCCAAAAGCCACATTATAATTACCAGTTGAGTTTGTAAAAAGTGTTTGATAACCAAAGGCATTATTGTTAGTGCCAGTTGTATTGTTATAGAGTGCTTGATAACTAAAAGCACTGTTAGGTGTACCCGATGAATTTTTATAAAGTGCCTTATAACCAAAAGCACTATTATTTGAAGCTGTATTAGTATATAATGCATTGTCTCCAAAAGCAGCATTAAAGCTACCTGTTGAGTTTGTATAAAGTGTTTGGTAGCCAAAGGCATTATTATTAGTACCTGATGTGTTATTAAGGAGTGCATCATAACCAAAAGCATCATTATAAGAGGCTGTATTGTTATACATTGCAAAAGTACCAAAAGCACTATTATATCCGCCAGACACATTGAGATTTAGTGCCCCATAACCAACAGTTGAATTATAATTGCCTGTTGTATTCGAAATTAAAGCAGCTGACCCCACGGCAACATTATTGCTACCACTATTATTAGTCTCTCCTGCATCTACACCAATAAATGTATTGTCAGTACCAGTATTAGTATGACTTCCGGAATTAGAACCTAAAAAAGTATTTTGATTACTTGAAGATGAGAGGTAGTACCCACTTTGAAATCCTAAAGCAGTATTGGAATAACCTGAAGTATTATTATATCCTGAGGAATAACCTAAAAAAGTATTTTGATAACCTGAATTGTTATTGTATCCTGAATTATAACCAATAAAAGTACTATTACTAACTGCATTATTAAACCCTGCATTAGAGCCAATAATTGTATTTTGTCCCTGTGTAGAGTTATGATAGCCCGCACTTGTACCTAAAAAAGTATTATCGGTACCTGAAGTATTATTAAGCCCGGCATTGGTTCCTAAAAAAGAACAATTTGCACCTGTACTACTGGGGCCAGCATTTACACCCACAAGAATGCTTGAGCTTTCACCATTTTGCCATAATACATAATTATAATTTATTTGATATCCTGTTGTATTATCATTGCCCGCACTAATATCACCGGCACAATAAACACTACCATCAGGATAAAGATCATTATTTATGTACACATCACCAGTATTTGTATTAATGATATCAAGTGTAAGGCCATTATAGCCCCAGTTTTGACTAAAACCATTAAGAGTTGTTAATGACAACCCTAATAAAAGAATCATTGTTTTTCTCATAATATAGATTTTTAATTTGCCTACTCACTTTAAGGCTTTTTGGCTAACTCCTTTAATTTAATAGTTTAATTTTTTAGAACTACTAAATCAAAGTTGAAGCTTTTACTTATAAAATAAAAATCTATCTTTTGCAAAACCTTACATATGTAAGATTTCGTAATTTTCTGTAATTAATTTTTATAGTAAATAATAATTGACCTCAATAATATCAAGGCTTTGAAAAAAATCGAAAACAAAAAAAGTTATTAACAAAACAGGTTTTATGTAAGATTTATTAAAATTTACATAAAGCTAAAATTTCTTACATGACACAGATAAAACTTTATCCAATAAAAAAGCCGCTACAAATTTTTGTAGCGGCTTTTTTATTTTAAGCATAAATTATTTATGGTAATATAATAGGATGACTTACTCCATTAATAGTTACTGTTGCATTTAAATCACAGCTTCCATTACTGTAATCAAAAGTACGGGTTGCTTTACCGCTTGGTGTGTAATCAAAAGTACCTTGTATAAAAGGGCGTCTTCCGTTTATATCGCAGTCACCAAAATCACGTACTAATTGGTTGGTAATATTTACGGTAAAGGTTTCTCTGGTAGACCTTGATCCATTTTCATTACCTGTTATTCCAATTCTTGCCATTGGCCAATTAATTGGTGTACTTGCATTAGTATAAACAGTACTTGTATTTAAAAGAGTTTTAACATGATTACAAGACCATGTAACGCTTCCACCTGATGCTTTGGTTATGTTTATGTTGGCTGAAATGCTCCATGTTTCGTTTGTATTGGCAGGGTTAAAACCAACAGAAGTAATATTTTTAATGGTTTTGCTTGTTATGTAACTGCGTTTCCATCAACAACATAATTACTACTGGTAACATCAAGCTCAAAACCCGGGTCGCGATAATGTTTAGCGCCAACTGCTGAGTTTGAATAAGTGTAAACAATGGTACCACTTCTGGTTCTTCCATCTAAACAAGGAGAGTTGCTGCTGTTAAATGTTACCGTAATTATTTTGTTTACCGTATCTCTTGTAACGGTAGCACAGCTTAGACCTAATATTTGGTTTTGACCACCACCTAAACGATACGTGCTAAGATTTGCTGTTGTATTATCTGAGGCCTGTGCTCCCATAGAAACAATGTCGTTTGAAGTGCTTTCCGCTAAATGATTATCACTTGCTCCGGATGTGTCAGTGTCTTGTGGGGCGTCTTTCTTTTTACAAGAAGATACTATGGCTGCACTTGCTATCATTAATCCGGCAAGGGCTAAGGTCAATTTAGTTGTTTTCATGACGTTTAATTTTGGGTTATTTATATCTATGATGCTTAATTTAAGCAAAGGTTTAATGGGGTTTAAAAATAATTTTTGCAAGCCCCTATTTTTTATCTTTGGTTAATCAATTTTTAATCTTTAATTTTCAATTCTCAATAAAAAAATAATGAACATATTACATAACTACGCTTGCGGACAATGGGTTGCCGGAGCAGATAAAGGACAAGAATTATTTAACGCCATTACAGGCGATGTAGTGGCAACAACCAGTAGCAAAGGTTTAGATTTTGCTAAAATGTGTGAGTATGCCAGAACGGTTGGCGGACCAAAACTCCGCAAAATGACCTTTCAAGAGCGCGGCATGATGCTAAAAGCACTTGCCATACATTTACAAAACAAAAAAGAAGATTTTTATAAGGTTAGTTGGGCTACGGGGGCTACACGTGCTGATAGCTGGGTAGACATTGAAGGTGGTATAGGTAATTTATTTACTTACGCATCTTTACGTCGTCAGTTTCCTAACGAAACTTATTGTTATGATGGGGATGTAGCTAAACTAAGTAAAAATAACACCTTTATAGGCCATCATATTTGTGTGCCTAAAGAGGGCGTTGCTATTCATATTAATGCCTTTAATTTTCCGGTTTGGGGCATGTTGGAGAAAGTGGCCGTTAATTGGCTTGCCGGTGTACCTGCTATTGTAAAACCTGCAACAGTTACATCGTTTTTAACCGAAGCAGTTGTTAAAGAAATTATAGCCTCTAAAATTTTACCCGAAGGAGCTTTGCAATTAATTTGCGGTAGCGCTAACGGTATTTTAGATTATGTAATGAATCAGGATGTGGTAACCTTTACGGGCTCTGCCTCTACCGGTAAAATGCTAAAATCACATCCACGTTTGTTAGAAGAGTCTGTTCATTTTAATATGGAAGCTGATTCACTTAACTGTTGTGTGTTAGGGAGTGATGTAACACCAACTATGCCTGAGTTTGATATTTTTATAAAAGAAGTTGTGAGAGAGATTACTACCAAAGCGGGACAAAAATGTACGGCTGTACGTAGAATTATTGTGCCTGAAAAAATGGTAGAAGATGTACACATTGCTTTGGGAAAAAGATTAGCATCTAACATTATTGGTGACCCAAATGTAGAGGGCGTGCGTATGGGCTCACTGGCAGGTAAAGCACAGTTATTAGAAGTAAGAGAAAAAGTAGAGTTATTAAGCAAAACGCAAAAAATAATTATCGGCGATTTTGAAAAATTTGAAGTTAAGGGTGCCGATAAAAATAAGGGTGCATTTATGCCGCCTATTATTTTCTTAAACGATAGCCCGTTTAAAAATACTGATTGCCATAGTGTAGAAGCTTTTGGCCCGGTAAGTACATTAATGCCTTATAAAGATTTGGATGAAGCTATAAAGCTTTCTAAAATGGGTAAGGGCTCATTAGTTAGTTCCATCATTACTGCTGATGATAAAATTGCACGTATGTATGTTATTGGTGCAGCTTGCATGCATGGTCGTATTTTGGTGTTGAATGCAGAGTGTGCCAAAGAAAGTACTGGTCATGGCTCTCCAATGCCTATGTTGGTACATGGTGGTCCGGGTAGGGCAGGTGGTGGTGAAGAAATGGGTGGTAAACGAGGTGTGTTTCATTACTTACAACGTACAGCCATTCAAGGTTCGCCAACAACTATTACCGCTGTTTTAAATAACTACCAGCAAGGTGGTAAACAAATAATAAAAGATGTACATCCGTTCCGCCAGTATTTCGAAGATTTAGAGGTAAGCGAAACATTAATTACACATACACACAAAGTAGTTGAAAGTGACCTAGTAAACTTTGCCGAGTTAAGCGGTGATAAATTTTACGCACATCTTCAACCTGACTCTTTAGATGGCACTATTTTTAAACGTACCGTGGCGCATGGTTACTTTGTGTTATCTCGTGCAGCAGGTTTATTTGTTGACCCACCTAAAGGGCCTGTATTATTAAATTATGGCATAGATGAGTGTCGTTTTACCAAGCCAATTTACCCGGGTATGACTATTGGTGTACGTTTTACTTGTAAAGAAAAATTAGAAAACGATAAACCTTTAGCCGCTGCCAATGGTGAAGAAGTTAAAGTGGGTATTGTAAAATGGTTGGTTGATATTTATGATGCCAGCGAGCAATCGGTACGCGATGGTTTAGGCATAGAAGGTGCTACCGGAGATACGGTTGGTATAGCTACTATTTTAACCATGGTGAAGAAAAAGAACCAGAGTTAATACAGATAAAAAACACTTTTTACTATTTTAGTTAGAATGGGCTACAAGATTCTTACACAGATAAAAATGTAATGTTAAAAAAAATAGTAAACATAGGTGTTTCAAATCTTAACGACGAAAATCTAAATCGAAAAATTAGGATTAGTAACCTTATTGCTATCATTACCATAGTAATAATGTTTGGGTTTATTCCCGTGTCAATCTATTTAGATGCTGTTGGCATTATAGTTTTAAATTTTTTATTTTTTTTCACATCCTTTTTAAATTTCTTTTTACATTCTAAAAAACACCACCAAAGTGCTTTTTATATTTCATGTTCTTATGGAGTAGTTTTTTTTACGTTTGCTACTGTATTCTATGGTTTAGCCTCTAATCTGCAATTTTTTCAGTTAGTAATGTGTCTTATTGCAATCGTTTTGTTCGAAAGAATGGTTGTTTTAAAAATATATTTAACTCTTGCTATTTCATCTTTTTTTATCCTTGTTCTCTATTTTAAAAACAGATCTGGGTTAATGGTGTTAGATGATGATATGAAAAAGATTCAAGAGATAATTGGTGTCGTTAATTTTTTTATTTTCTTTTTCATCACCATTGTGTTTTTCATATTCTTTAAACAGGATAACCTTTTGTTTCAGAAAGCAATTCTTCACCAAAAAGAAATTATAGAAGAACAGAAAAAAGAAATGGTTGATAGCATTAATTATGCTAAACGAATTCAGTATGCTTTTATGGCGCACGAAAAATTATTGCAGCGTAATTTACCTGAACATTTTATTTTATTTAAACCAAAGGATATAGTAAGCGGAGATTTTTATTGGGCTACAAAAAAAAATAATGCTTTTTATTTGGCTGTATGCGATAGTACAGGGCATGGTGTGCCGGGTGCTTTTATGTGTTTAGTTAATATGAGTTTTTTAAATGAGGCTATTAGTGAAAGAAGTATGTCGGCCCCAAACGAAATTTTAAACCATGTACGTAAGCAGTTAATAGAAAATTTGGGTGGGGGCAATGACGGAATGGATGCTATACTTATGAAATTTGAGAATAACGATAACGGACTTAAAATAGAATATGCTGCTGCTAATAACGAGCCTATTTTAATTAGAAATAATAAAGTAACAGTATTGCCCAAGGATAAAATGCCGGTTGGTAAAGGTGAGAAAACCGAATCGTTTACACTACATACCATTGATGTGCAAAAAGGAGACACATTATATCTGTTAACCGATGGAATAGCCGATCAGTTTGGTGGGCCAAAAGGAAAAAAATTTAAGTTTAAACAATTAGAGGAAATTTTATTGGCAAATCATCATTTACCTATTAAGGAGCAAAAAAATGTGTTTGAAAAAGCATTTAATGATTGGAAAGGCGAATTAGAACAGGTAGATGATATACTGTTAGTAGGAATTAAAATATAACATATACAAACCTTCAGGAAAAATAACATAGCCCCTAAAGCACCGTACTATGCTGTATTTTTTTGCAAAGTTGAGCGTTTATATGAATTTTTTGCCAGCCATGTAAAATAAACGGTAGTTAATAAAATATACCTAAATTTACTATATGAGTGATGTGGCAAAAGAGATAAGTATTTTAAATCCTGAAAAGTGGATTGATAGTTATGCCGACTATTTATACTCGTTTGCTTATAATCGTGTAAGTGATGAAGAAACTGCCAAAGATTTAGTGCAAGAAATATTTCTTTCGGCACTTAAAGCTAGAGACGGTTTTAAGGGTGAGGCTTCAGAAAAAACATGGTTGGTTTCCATTCTAAAAAGAA
>Ga0207160_1068_pt1 | contig 14548 bp, 15 predicted proteins | sample Alteio_BWMinHeat_21_FD_153510 | JGI IMG/M metagenome (GOLD analysis project Ga0207160, IMG submission 153510) | Enriched cells from forest soil in Barre Woods Harvard Forest LTER site, Petersham, Massachusetts, United States -... | ecosystem: Environmental > Terrestrial > Soil > Temperate forest >... | reverse complement strand
GTACGTTGTTACCGGCAATACATTTTCCTAAATTACATGATCCAAATGTTTGTTGAAATTCATAGGTGAGTGCACCGATCCATTTGAAGTCACAATCTGGTTCCCACATTTCTGGCAGATAGGCGAGAATGGCGGTGTTAGAATCGGTCGGACGTGAAATTAAAATGGTATGGCATGTTTGACAGCTATTACAGCTGCTACCATCACAATCATCTTTGTTGCAATTGCTATTGCTGCACGAGCCACAGCCAGTATTGGTTGTGCCTGATGTAGAGCAGTCGGTATCGCAGCCGTTGCTATTGCAGCCACCGCCAAGCACCGTGAGTGGTGCTGCGATGCAGAGCAACATGCTCAGCGTAAGAAATGTTTTTTGTATTGTATTCATAATTATTTATGCTCCTTAAACGGTGCGTGTTTTTGAAGTCGAGTCAAATAACACATCGTGGTTGTATGTTGGGGTACAATGCATATGAGCATCGCGTAAAGTGGTGTAGATCGTGCGTATAGGCCATCTCCTCATTCTATTCAATCATCTATCGAGTACTTCGGAGGTAGAATTTAGTTAAACTTTTTTTGAAAATCAACAGTTCGCGTAAATCATTGACCTGGTCAATGAATAACTTTCACTCTATTCTACTCACGTTCTCCTAAAATACACAATTAAATTGTGCCCAAACTCCCCATTGGCAGAGTGCTTTGCGTGTACCGTATTTTCCGAAATTGCCCTCAACACCAATGCGTACCTCTGGTTCCGCGCAGGAAAGCTTCCATCGATATGCTGCTTGTGCAAAAATGGTTTGTACTAAAATTTCGGGAGCAGATCCTGACTTGAGATCAAGGTCAGAGGCGGTCAATATTCGTGGTGGTTGGGAGGAATACGTAGGACTATAGGTGGGATCGGTGACAATCGTTGAGACTGGTGTGCCCGGTGTAATAGATGCAGTGTTATTATTGCTATCCCAATTGACCGCAATGGTATTTGTGATAACAGGGGTTACGGCAACAGGAGCATTGATGCTTCCAACGGAGGTAATTGTTGCTTCTTGGGAGCTATTGAGCGGTGTGGGGGGGGGAGTTGTTCGGTAGTGATATTCCCGCTACTGACACCATAGGTATGGTAATAGGCGCCCTGTGTTCCTTTAATTGCATAAAATGTTCCAGCACTATCAGCGGGAGCGTCAGTACAAATGGCACGTATCTGTTCATGGGTTCTTCCGTAGAGTACATAGCCCCATGACAGCCGACTGTGTGGTGTTGTATATCGTGCTTCAACGGTGAAATCTCCTTGTATTGCGATACTAATTTCACAGGAGCGGGTTGCAAAATTGATCCCATTAATTAATGTTTGATTATATTGAAATGGTGGCTGCGTGATATCAGAGTGAGTGATTTGCTTCAGTAGGAGATATCTGCTGAGTGGACCTCTACCGGTAAAATCGAATGAGCGACGTGAGTGTTCATCAAAGGGATGGGTGAGATTGCCAATCATGCGTAAATCGAGTGTGTGTCCATCATTGCCGTGAAGGCGAAATATACTCATTACGTTGAATCCGAGCTCCCAATGATCACCATTTCCTATGGTGGGAGTGAACAAAAATTTGGGGTCTGTTTTGTTGCCGGTAGGGACGATACACAGTAATGCGGCTCGTAATAGCAATGTATCGGTGCAATGAAGATGTGCACCAAGTACGAGAGAGATATCGGCGAGTCGAGTACGGTGTTGTGCCCCTTGAGGAAACTTACCGTATATCCATGGTGATTGCATGTCGCCAAATAAAAAATGCCCTGAAAATGCCTCAGTGATAGTTGGTGCAGTACGGTCAAGCGTTGTTGTTGGTGGTGTTTTTGCAGGATTAGGATTACGGGACATGTATGCATTGGGGAAAAATGCAGAGCCTTGTTGTGTTATATGGGTACGGGTATGCAAATTCCAGTGGGCATACACGAGGGGCGCCCCAATTTCTACAAACAGTGCTTCACACCATGAGGGAAAGCTAATATGGTAAAAAAAATCAAGTGCAATATATTGTATTTTGGGTGTAAAACATATTGATCCTACAAAGTCCGTTGCAAGACCAAATTGGTCAGCAAGCAATGCATTGCTGCTACGCTGAGGTACTTGACTACCCATGACTGTTAATTGGGTAGTACCGAATAAGCTCTCTGCGATGGCACTGGCATGGGTAGAATGGTAATAGGCGAGTGTGATTGATCCGAGGCATGGCTGTGTACAGCGTATGAGTTCATCTTCATACGGCCGTGTGTAATGGTGTTGATAATATCCTTGTGGTTTTGGCAAAAATACCGTAGTGACTGAGGAACTGTTGCCTGCTGCGTGTATGAGTACAAACATTATGCTCATGAGCATAATACCAATAAATCGCATAATCATCTCCTTCTCTGTTGTCAGATAATCCTGTAATTGTGCTATACTGTGTACACCCTCTTTTGTCTGTTAACCTAATCCGCCGGAACTCTATGAGCGTAGGATATATCCTCGCTAATGGGAGAGACCGAATAGGCGTAGTCAAAATGTGCAACAGAGAGCTGATCGCACTAGCTTTGCATAAGCCGTATGGGAAGGCAAGAACGGAATGTCCCTTCGTGTGTTAATCTTGCAAATTATTACTGAATCATTGCCGATAAGTAGCTCGGGACATTGTGCATTGTTAGAGATGTGTCATGTGCCTCAGCGACTTCTGTGGATTATGCATATACCGACATTGCTTGCAATGGGGATTGTATTGTTACCACGGTGGAACATATTACTGAGGTATCCACAGCGAACAACGCAACAATGGATACACCTGGTGACCTATGGCTGTGTTACTGAGCTACTCACGGTACCGATTTATTGTATGATACGTCATTATGAACTACATTTTTCTGTAGCGTGTGGTTTTGGCATTACTGCGATTTTATTATGGTCAGTATCTTTTACTGAGCATTTAAGGGGGACATGGTCCTTATCAACGGCATGTGCACTGGGCTGTGCGCAAGGGATTGCCGCATTGCCTGGTATCTCACGCCTCGGTATTACCTATGTGGTGGGACGTTGGTGTGGATTGCAACCGCGACAGGCATTTGATATGGCATGTAGCGTGGCGGTGCCGATATTTGCTGCTGCAGCGGTATATGGATTATATACTATTCCACCTCATGAGCTGGGGGTACTGAGTGATCCTACATCATGGATTGCCTTATGCATTGCAACGGTGTGTGGCATAGCACTGCTGTATCTATGCCGCCAGATAGTAATAAGAGGATATGCCTGGATATTTTCTTGCTATTTAATCATGGTGACATTGTTTTTATTGGTCAGAAACTAAGGCCCCAGCCGAGCCATCCAGTGAGAATATAGCGATTATCAAAAGGTCTTTGTCCCTGTGAGTCAGAGCCACGTGTATTATCAAATCCGCCCGAAACGCCTATGGCGATAGCACTTTCATGATTATGCATCGAAAATCCATACTTATAAAAAATATAAAAACTACTGCGAGTATAATTTGCTGCGCGATTAAATCCGGAAATGATGGGACATATCCTTGAGTGAAATAAAAATGAAGGGTTATATCCTGTTTCAAAGGCATGGTGTCGAATGGTAATATGATAGCCGAGGAATATATCAAGGAGATCGCCAGGATAGAGCGAAAAGATCGGGTGTGTTGGATACAATATGTTGATCATAGCAGGAGTTGGCACGATGCGAGGAAAGAAATGAATTAGCCGAGCTGCCGCTCGAATAGAGTGTCCTATCGACGTACGCAAGGGAGCGAAACGAAATTCTCCATCAAGCTGTATACCAAGCCCAACATGACCGACACCAATCTGCGTTTCGAGCAAGGTAGTTCCTGGATAGGGCAAAAGACTTTTGTCTTGGTGGGTAGGAAGTCCAAAGAGTCCAGAGAGTGTGAGTTTTGTTTGCTGATTCGGTGCATAGCTATATCCTGCAGAAAATAACAGATCATCGGTTTGGGTATGGGAGCGTGATATCATGTTCGAATTAATCCGGTCGGAGACATGCCCAAATGACCAGTCGACCCTGAGATAGGCGGATTCGGTGGTGTAAATCAACGTTGGGAGAAGACCAATTGCATTTTGATGGGTGCCAATATATTGTTGTCGTGCCGTAGTATAGAGTGTTATTGTGCCAAGCGATGGACGTTCTGGATTAAATTCGCCGTGTTGTCGTTTGGTCGATTCCGATATGCGCAAGTTATAGACCGGTGATATGATGTACGAGTGGATTGTTGCAGTGGTGCACAACAACATGGACATAATGTATATATTATTCATATCAGTGTGTTCCTTATAATGCTTGGTATTAACAATCTTTATATTGCGTGGTCAACCAATTGTTTTTCTTGTCATTGGTATGGTACGGTCTCCATATGATAGTGCATGAGAGAGGCTTGCCCGCCGACCTGTCCGGCATAGTAATGTTTCGTAGTTTCACTCTGAAGCGAAGACGGAAGGAGGAAATATGGGAGCACGTACTGTAAGATTCATTGGAACAGTCGCGAGTGCTGTGATAATCATGATCTCATTAGGGATGTATGACCAGCGATATGCATCATGGTGGTATAGTACAACAAGCCCGCTTGTTGAGTCATCATTATTCTTTACAGTAGTGTGTAATATGGGAGGAGTGCTACTGTTTCTATGGGGTATTGCTGCATGGGTACTTCCTATCGGTTTGCTCGTATACGCACATTGCGTACTACATACCCATGAGCGTGGAGATCCTTTATTTTTGCATTATTGTGCATGTTGCATCTTTGCAATGAATATTGTTGCGGCAATTTGTGCACATTTTTCATGGAGTGGGTACGGATTTTGCGCAGGCGGTGCGCTGGGGACCTTATTGGTAAGAATGATTATTCGATATAGTGGATTACGCTATGCGGAGTATCTGTTACTATGCATGGCAATTGGGATGACACTTATGATATGTGGTGTTTCATGGACTAGAAGCATTATCATACGTCTTCGACATGGACTGCGAATAGTATATGCGTTGCTTGAAGAGTGCGGATATATGCTCTCTTTGACGATGAGAAATGGGGCGCGGATGATCATTACGCGATGGCAAGCTCAAATGCAGATCTCTACTCCATCAGAACAACCTGCTGCGGGTGCCCCAATGCCAGATGTCTTTAAAAAAGATAAGAGAATGTCTTCGATAGGACATACTATGAAAACAGTCTCTCGATCTTCATCGTATCGTTTGCCTGAATTGAGAGAAATTTTTGGCTTACCCCGTGATGTTTCTGCAAAATATATGACTGGAGCATATGAAACAATGGCACGAACTTTAGAGCAGAAGCTTTTAAAATTTGGGGTGCAGGGTAAAGTTGTTGCCATTACTCCGGGGCCAGTGGTTGTTTTATTTGAGTATCGTCCAGAAAGCGATGTTCCCATTAGTAAAATTGTTGCACGTGAGCATGATCTTGCTCTTGCACTCTGTGTAACCCATATAAGAATTATCGCTCCACTTCCCGGTACCTCATCGGTTGGTTTTGAATGTGTTCGTGAACAACGTCATACGATATTATTTTCGGAACAATGGCCTGCATTGGAGAAGGAGCAAAGGACATTGCCACTCTTGATTGGGGTGACAACTGCAGGTGCTCCGGTAGTACTTGATTTAGCAACATTACCCCATATTCTGGTGGCAGGTTCAACAGGATCAGGAAAATCGGTAGCGCTGAACAGTATGCTCATGAGTCTATTATGTACCAAGCGTCCTGAAGAAGTACGTCTTGTCTTAATAGACCCAAAGCGATTGGAGTTTTCTTGGTATAGCGATCTAGCACATCTTTTATTTCCGGTAGTGACTGATACACGTGAAGCAATAGAAGTATTACGGTGGTTAGTGACAGAAATGGAACGTCGTTACGCAGTGATGGCAGATGCAGGGGTGAAGCACATTATCGATTACACTGATCATGAAGGAAAAAAGGAACCATTTATTGTATTAGTGATTGATGAATGGGCTGATTTAATGATGACCGGAGGGCGGGATGCGGAGACGATGGTAGTTCGGTTAGGACAAATGGCTCGTGCCGCAGGTATTCATACTATCATTGCAACGCAACGTCCTTCAGTTGAGGTCATTACCGGATTGATGAAGGTGAATTTTCCTGCACGTATTGCGTGTAAGGTAACCTCAAAGGTTGATTCACGCACCATTCTTGATGTTTCTGGTGCTGAGAAATTATTAGGCAAAGGAGATATGTTATTGATGATGCCAAGCGTTGGCATACATCGAGTGCATGGGATATGGGTCTCAACCCATGAGATTCAATGTATAACCGATGCAATTCGATTACAGCAAGGACCAGAATATGTTGTACAAATTGCTCGAACGTGGGAAGAGGATATAAAGGTGCCTGCTGAAGATCGTGAATTATACCAGAAGGTGATCGAATTGGTGGAAACAGTTGATACAATCTCAATATCGCTATTACAGCGCAAATTGCGTATTGGATATAATCGATCTGCACGCATGATTGACTATCTTGAAGCGCATGGTATGATTCTTCCGTCTGATGGCGGAAAAATGAGAAAAGTTATACGCTCCTAAGCATGAGAAAGGTGTTTAAATCAATGTTCTTGACAAAGGTGATAGATAACACCATGTTTGAGTGGTCAGTGGCAACGTGGTATCAACTATGAGACAGTCTGATACAGAGAGTGTGCAGGTATACGGAGACATCACCATGAGTCTTGATCAAAAGTTTATAACAATGAATATTTCACCGGTGGAATATGGCGGAATACCCCTTGCAGTGCATGGTGAATGGAAGGTAGATTCACGGCAAATTACTGCGGGGGACTGTTTTGTTGCCCTGTCAGGAGTAAACCATGATGGGCATGATTTTATTGCTGATGCTTGTGCACGCGGCGCAGTAGCAGTTATGATGGCGCGGTCGCGTTGTGATTCATTTGCAGAGGTTATGCGTGCATATGATGCGAAATGTACGTGGATTATGGTTGATGATCCACGTACGGCGTTAATAGCACTTGCAGCTGCATGGCGTAAACAGTTTACTTATCCAGTAATTGGTATTACTGGTTCTATGGGAAAAACAACAACAAAGGAGATGCTGTCTCGTATTTTTACAGTACAAGGATCCCTCCACATTGCATCACGAGGAAATCAAAATACAATTTTAGGAGCAGCATTAACATTACTACGCATGCGTGCTGAGCATGCCTATGCCATTGTTGAAATGGGTATTAGCGCGCGTGGTGAGATGGAGCAATTGGCCATGTTGGTACAACCGGACACGGCAGTGATTACTGCTATTGGTCATAGCCATATGGAAGGATTGGGTTCAATTGCTGATATTGCTGCAGAAAAACGTGTGATATTTAAATACTTAAAATATAATGGGGTAGGATTTATTAATGGCGACCAGTCGCTTTTATTGGTAGCATATCACCATCCCGTCATTAAATTTGGTTGTAAAACGGTTAACCAAATACAGGCTCGACAAATTCAACAAGATTCTCAGGGTATTAGTTTCTATCTCAAGCTTTATCGCGATCGATATCATGTGCGTGTAGCATCAGAAAACCGTGCGCGAGTATATAATGCACTGGCAGCAGCGGCTGTTGCGCATTATTATGGCGTTCCTGCGTCTATTATTTTACAGAGTATCTCATCAACAACAACGGTTGAGAGCCGGTTTCAACATCGGCCTATTGGCATTACGGGCAGTGTGATTATTGACGATAGCTATAACGCGAGTCCAGAAAGTATGAAATCAGCGTTGCTTGCCTTTGAGCATTTAGAAGGTCCTGGTAAAAAGGTTGCGGTGTTGGGGGATATGTTAGAACTTGGAGTTAATGCGCCTTTTTGGCATCGACAATTGGGTCGTTTTCTACGGCGTATTCCGTCTCTTTCGCATGTTGTCTTTGTAGGCGATACAATACGATGGGCAACCAAAACAGTACCGTATGGATTGAGCTATGAGGTTGTTCCTGACTGGCGTGCAGCTACAGTGGCAGTTTCTAAAATATTATCGGAAAATCGTGCGACCGTATTAGTCAAGGCCTCTCATGGCGTTGGACTGAGCAATGTAGTGGAATCTTTGGTGAGTAAATAGTTGTGCCGCGAGACCAGTATCATATTCCTGTATTACTTCATGAGGTGGTGACCTACCTTGACCCGCAGCCTGGTGGGGTATATGTTGATGCAACCTTTGGGGGTGGTGGGCATACCTGTGCGATCTTACGGGCGGAGCCGCAGTGCTCTGTTATTGCATTTGACTGGGACCAGGAAGCCATTGAGCGCAATGCAGCAGCGGTTATGGATGAATTTCCAGGTAGAGTGGAGGTAATATGGGCAAACTTTGCTCGTATGCAACACCAATTACATAAACGTGGTATTCGTCAGGTGCAGGGGATGCTGGCGGATTTTGGCACTTCGCAACATCAAATTTATCATAAGGAAGGATTTTCATTTGACAGTACCGCGCCACTGGATATGCGTATGTCCGCAGGGCATCATCAGGTTACTGCAGCTCAGATTGTTAATCAGGCCTCTGAGAAGGAATTATTGCATATTATTGGCGTATATGGGGAAGAATGGAATGCGAAAAAGATTGTTCGCGCTATTATGGAATGGCGTGAGAAGCACCCTATTACAAGGACTGATACACTTGCTACATTGATTGCACGTGTTATACCGAGAGGGCGCTCCCGTACGCATCCCGCGACGAAGACCTTTCAGGCATTACGTATTACAGTGAATAAAGAACTTGATAATATTGCTGCGTTGCTCGCGCAAGCACCGTTGGTCATTGTGCCCGGTGGACGTCTGGTATGTATTAGCTTTCATTCGTTGGAGGATCGTTTAGTAAAACAGACAACAGTGGAACAGGGTGTTTGGGAGTCGCTCACAAAGGGGGTTGTCGTGGCAACTCCTGGAGAGGTTGAGGAAAACCCCTCCTCACGCTCGGCAAAGTTGCGTGCCTTCACGCGGTTGCCATCATGAGGAAATAAGAGAGAAAAAGTGGATTGACAGTGGCGACAAATACTCGTACAATTATGATCAGTTTTTGCCCACAGCATTCTTAGCGTGAAAAGGTTGTCTACATGAGGATTACAGAAGTAAAGGTGTACGCTGCGAAAGATGGCGGAAGACTGAAAGCTTACGCAACGATAGTTTTTGACAATATTTTCATTGTACGCGACTTAAAGATCATCGAAGGGCAGAATGGATTTTTTGTCTCTATGCCATCACGTCGTCGTAAAGATGGAACATTTCGTGATATCGTCCACCCCTTAAATTCGGAAACGCGTAAAAGCATTGAAGATGCGGTTATTGCAGAATACACCCGTGTTGGGGAAAGCGGTGGATTCGCGCAGGATCAAGACGATATAGATTAAGTACATTTTTTGTATTGCATAGTATACATATAATACACTGGGGCGTAGCCAAGTGGTAAGGCACCGGGTTTTGGTCCCGGCATTCGGAGGTTCGAATCCTTCCGCCCCAGCCAAGTCTTGCGAGTGAACTTATGCATTTAAAAGGTTGTCTGATTTGCGGTATATAATTAGATTTAATTTACTTCTGAAATATTTCTAAGGGAGTGGTAAATGGGTCTTGCCAGGTGGCATGCTGATTATTGCTTCAAGCAAGTAGGTATTGTTTATATTTCGTTATAATGCGAATCGATCGTCTTTATCTCGATTATAGGAAAGTCTTGGCATAGATTGAGAAGCAATTGCATATATCGCGCCCAGTCAATGTGTTCCTCTTCTGGATTGCCTTTGTACCAACGTCCTCCAAAGACATCGAATAACAGATTTATTGAATGTGCTGAATGTTTGCCAAAGATAATGCAAATGAATGTATCTAAAAACTTTGCTTCTATGCAAGGGATAGTTCTAGCGGATCGTATTCCAAGACGATGCGATTCTAATCCCTCAATAACATCTGCTATGGCTTGTTCGGGAGTGATATATTCATCGCTTATGTCTTTGTAGGGAAATGCAGCGTTTTTGTTGATATATTTAAATCCTATCTCTATTCCGCGATTTGAAATTATATGGACTGCATTATAAGAGGTATCAGTTGCAATAACGGCTTCTATCCAGACGTCTCTGCTCATTTTAATTATCCTATTATTATTTTTGCACCTATATTTAACAATTCTTGCTCAATCTGATAAAACTCTGCAGGAATAGGATATCTCAACATTATTATAAATTTCTTTCCGACTTGATTAGCGTAAGCAGTCCCCCTGAAGGCTTGTTTTTGTAATTTGGACAATTTTTCGGCGTTATTTTTGCTTTGCTTCCAATTCCAGTTTTTGCATTCTATAACATACTTATCTGTTATAATATCGTACTCGAACTCACCGACTCTTTTGCTGAATTCAAGAATGGTGTGCCCTTCAGATTTTATTTGTAAACCGCTACGCAACTCATTAAATGATCCCTTTGCATTGATGAATTTATTTGAAATTACGCTGCTATCGAATATCTTTTTTATTACTTCATGGGCACCTGGGATATGTTCGAATTCATGAATGGCCTGAGCGAATGTTTTGATACAGCCCTCAACCTCAGCGCATTCAAGATTAGCGAGTGCTTGTGTGATGATCTCTTCTGATAGCCCAAGCTGTTTTCCCGTCATAGTTATTTTTTGTACGGCTAATTCTATTGGTCCATGAAGATAGTTATAGGAATTAATCACCGCTTTGGTAGGCGTAGATTTTGATGGAGCCTGTGTGTTAGTTAATTCCATTTCAGCAGCATGTAAGGTGATGCCAGTTTGGGCTTCTACGGCGGCGGTTTCTCCAGCGGGCAGTAAGTATTTGTATGCAAGTTTTGATATTTTTTCTGAGACTGCCGTAGTGCCTGTTTTGATTGCATGCGTAATAGCATAGGTATTGAGCACGAAGTATTGCGATAGGCGAGATATCCATTCAACTTCGGATAATGCTTTGCTGGTTGCAGTAACAGCACTCATTATTGGAGGATTTGCATATTGAGCTGCTGTTGAAAGCAATGATGTACAGCGATGTGCCACAAGTATATTGGTTGGAACGCTGGTGAGTGTATGTGCAGCAGTATAGATGATGGTTTTTGTTGGAGTAGTGTGCCATATCTGTTTTATATCATCAGAAAGTTTTTTCCAGTTCTGTGCAACGCGTTTGCACTCTTGTGAATAGTTATTCCACGCTTCGGCGCTATCTGGTGAAATCCTATCTTCAGGCACGTGGGAGTCAATCTTGAGTAAGTTCGGATGCAGTGGCGGTAGGTATGCATGTGCAAGTTCTGCAACCTTTACTGCGAGTAGACCAATATTTTGTGCGGTATGAATAGGATGCAATACCATACCTACTGTTCCGGTGATCGCGCTATATCCACCATCGATACAACCCACTGTGGCACCTTCGGCGAATATATAGAGATATTCGAGTACTGTTGTTCCTAGGTCAATGAGCTGCGCGCTGCCGATGCAATCACCCATTGCAGTTGCCTGTCGTGCACCTTCGAATATATGTACATCTTCCGTATGTATGCTGCGCTGGAATGGGTGAGTACCAATTGATTGTCGTATGGTAGTGAGTTTTTCTATGCCAGTGATACATTCCTGCATGAGCTCCTGTTGAAGTGTATTGCCGCATAGTTCCTGGTATTGCTCGTGCGAAATACCTAACTCTTGTATCATGCGTTGCGCATGGGGTGATATCTGATATTGCTGAGTTGTTTGCTTGTAGTTCGTAGTAATTGTTGCTTGATATGCTGCATATCGAGAAGTATTGCTCTTTTGCCATACAACTGCGTGTTGTTCGATCTCAGATAATTGTTGTCGATAGATCTTACTCGATATATCATGACGTTGGTGCATGAGCTCAGATTCATGGCATTGTAACGCCTCACGTTTCTGTGCTGCGCGTTCTTTGCGAATTCGATCTGCTTCTTGGGTGATATAAGTGGCCGCATAGCCATGTGAGTCGCGTAATAGTTGAGCAAATTCTGGATCATGTTGTAGCTGTGCTGCAATTTCTAGCATATAATCGTTGTACACCAGGAGTGTGCGAAGAAATTTACGAAATCCTGCATATGGATATAATTGCCATCGCCGCATTTCGGCGCGTGCAGGTTCTAAGCTTCCACAAGCACCAACTTTATGGAGGTTGCGATGGAAATATTCCTGATATTTTGCTGCGTCCCGATTGGTATAAAATAGCTGTTCGGTGAAACTTTTGCTGCCAAAATTATCTTGAAATTTCGCGGGTAATGGCGATGCAGCTGCATAAGGCGGATGTGGGCCGTTGATGAAATTGATGATGGTGCATCGTCGTGTTACATCTCGCGCTGCTAAAGACCAGGCAAAATCTATTCCCTGCTGTTGGCAATATCCATAGAGCTGCTGTACCGCATAATAATGTTGTACTATTTCTTGCTCGTGACGAGATTGTTCATAATGTCGTCGTTCTTGTGCTTGTATATCATGGTATGGAGATTGGTGCGGGTGTATTATGTGTTGTTGAGGTACAGTCTTGACAAATGTTATTCCATGTGTTTGATGAGTGAGAATTGATACTATGCAGAATAGTATTGCTATTCGCAGTTCCATATTTTGCTTGGTTATGAGAAAAGGTAATAGTACCATTACAATTCTATAGAGCGTTGGTCGAATGTAGGTCAATGATTTTTGCGGGAAGAATGTATTATAATTTCCTTGAAGTGTGGAGTTTATTATATGATATGATGCATATGATCATCTTGTTATGTGATATTGATATGAATAAAGCAAGGAAAGCAGCATGGGAGCAGTTATAGTTCCTCATAAAGACTCGATAATTAAACTTATTCGGGCATTTTATCCTGATGCAAAGATTTATTTGTTTGGTTCTTATGCGCGTGGCACTATTAATCAAGGATCTGATATTGATATTGCCATTGACGTGGGAAAGATAATGACACTTCATGAGCGCGCTTTTATATGGAATTTTCTTGACGTTTTGCCGATATCCCAGAGAGTTGATTTAGTGGATTTACAGAGTGTTTCAGAAAAATTCCGCGCGACTATTTTGCAAGAGGGAGTCATATGGTGAAATTATCCAGTAAGCGAGAGAATTTTGAACTTGCATATGCTGCACTTGACCGTATGGTCAATCTTTTACGCAGTCAGCCAGTAGATCCTGAAAATGATCTCTATTGGTCCGCGGTGATGAGTGTTATAAAGGGCTTTGAGCTGTGCTATGAAACTTGTTGGAAGTTTTTGAAGCATCATATGTTAGAGCAATATAAGATTGAGACGTTGTCGCCACGTGTGGTATTTCGGTTAAGCGCAGAACACGGATTGTTAACACGTGATATTTCCGATGAGTTAATCAAGTTGATCGATGTACGGAATGCAACTGCTCATACATATAATCCTGATCTTGCTCAGTCCGTGAGTACTGACATTGTGCGTCACTTAGATGTTTTTTCAAAAGTACTGTCATCATGTTCATGAGATCTTTAGATAAGATAAAAGTTCGAAGTGTACCCATTCCCTCCAGCCACTCGCCGTCGCTTCTTCTTCGAAGTAAGGCGAGATGGTTAGAAGCTAAGGCGTAGTGTCACGCTGTAGCTTAATAAAACTTCGAAGTTTTTCTCTATAGTGTAGGCGGACTCAAGATATCAATAAGCAAATGCATTACGTTTATATTCTTCATTCTCTCGTCAATCCTGATCGCATATATGTTGGTTGTACAGGTGATTTAGAAAGACGATTACGTGAGCATAATTCTGGTGAATGTATTTATACGAATAAATATAGGCCATGGGAGCTGCGTACGCATGTTTGCTTCGACGATAAAGAGAAAGCGATTGCTTTTGAACGATATTTAAAACTTGGATCTGGCAGGTCCTTTGCCAAGCGGCACTTTTGATCATTCGTTACAGTAAACGGCCATCTGTTCAACCACAGGCGGCAGCCTTTACAACGCAGGTAATACTTATGGTATGGTGTAGCCGTATATAATGTTACGTGTACTATAAGTGATGTACGTATGGTGCAAGGTATATGGCATCTCATAATTCTTTGGTGTTGCACCGCAGCATGTAGTTCTCCTTGCGGAAATATACCGACACTGGTAGCTGATTATGCGCCGCACACTCATCAGCCATGTGCCTCTATTCCTGCGCAAAGCAATACTTCTTGCAGGGTATTCTGTGCGCCTACCCTTACTATAGAAGAAAATCTTCCTTCATACCGCGGTACTTCTGAGCATTGCAATCCCTACACAATGTCGGCTGCAGAGTTGCGCTTCTATTTCAATACTCATCAATGGACTGAAGACCAGATATTGGATAATCCGCTGTGGTATATGAGTGAGTCGTATCTTGCTATCGCAAAGCAGTTGCTCTCCTATGCCGACTATGTGCGAAAGTTTTACGAAGAATATAGTAACTATGATTGGAGAGATAAATTTCGTAGCTGGCGTCATAGCACCTATATATCAGGACTTGCCGATACTTTTATACAATTACATCAGGAATGTGAGACTCAAAGAAAAGAAAAACTGAAGAA
>Ga0207160_1067_pt1 | contig 14749 bp, 13 predicted proteins | sample Alteio_BWMinHeat_21_FD_153510 | JGI IMG/M metagenome (GOLD analysis project Ga0207160, IMG submission 153510) | Enriched cells from forest soil in Barre Woods Harvard Forest LTER site, Petersham, Massachusetts, United States -... | ecosystem: Environmental > Terrestrial > Soil > Temperate forest >... | reverse complement strand
CTTAAGTAGCGCAAAGTATTTCTCATTTTCCTTTGGCTTCCGCATAACGCCAACGATGACATCTCCCGCACGGAGTCCAAAACGGCGAACTTGTGAAGGAGAAACATAGATATCATCAGGACTTGATACATAGTCAAATTGTGCTGAGCGTAAAAAACCAAATCCATCAGGAAGCTTATCTAAAACCCCATCCACCACAATATCGCGATCAGGATTCTGCTCAAAATCAATAATTCGCTTAATCAGGTCCTCTTTTGACAAAAGTCCTGCGCCAACAATTCCCAGCTTCCGAGCTTGAGAATATAGCTCTTGCAGACCCTTCTCGCGTAATGCTTGGTCCCGCATGCATTAATCTCCCTACTAGTAATTACCTAAAAAAATCATGATTAACCCAGATACATCAGTCGTGCAAATAAACGATATATAACGCCACATACTACCAGCGCTATATCGATCGCACACTTCATCACACAACACACACCACGGACGACAATAATCCGCGACGACCGAAAATATTCATTTACCTTTATTGAACATTAGCATAACAGGACTTGCAACACAAATAGAAGAGTACGTTCCAAAGACAAGACCTATTAAAAGCGCAAGCGACAAAGAGCGCAATACGGTACCACCAAACACTATGAGCGATACCACAACTAAGATAGTAAAGAAACTCGTCAACAGAGTACGTCGCAACGTTTCATTGATACTCACATTTACCACATCGTATAACGGCATCGATCGTAACACAAGCGCATTTTCCCGAATTCGCGAAAAAATAATAATTGTATCATTAATCGAATACCCTAAGATGGTAAGTATTGCCGCAATAATATTAATCGAAATTTCGTAGTCAAGCACCAAACAAAAGGTAATGATAAGAAAGGCATCGTGAAATAAAGAACCTACCGCTCCCATCGCAAAGCCCACAGAATAGGAGCGAATGAAGATGTAGATCGACATCGCAATTAAACAGATCAAAACCGCTCGCAATGATTGCCACCACAGTGAAGCTCCCACGCCGGCACCAACACTATCAACTTGCACAATTTCCACGCTATTATTCGCAAAATGCTTTTGGAGAACAGATTTAACTGTCTCAGCAACATTAGCTATATCGTCACCACGTTCCCGTACACGCACAACAAACTCACGCGGAGAAAACTCACGAATGATCGCATAGGGAAAACCAGCAGCAGTCAATGTCTCAGAAATTTCCGCCGAGGTGACATCTGCCGAAAAACGTACCTGCGCCTGCGTTCCACCGGTAAAATCAATACTATATACAAAAGCATATCCACGAGTTCTCTGCTTATAGATATATGCTCCGAGAAATACACCAACCAATGCAATAAAAAAGAATAACCCAAACCGCTGGTATCTTAAAAAGTCTATCACTGCTCTACTCCTCGGCTACACGTAACATTTCCTGCTTTTATCGAAACGATACCACCGTACTATAAAAACTACAGAATGGAAACGTACGTTCGCCCGCGTAATCCTGTATGGAACTTAACTGAGCCGCTCGCGAGGGCGAACAAGGTATCATCGCCGCCACGCCCCACATTTTTTCCAGGGTGAATGCGAGTTCCACGTTGGCGCACAATAATTTCCCCGCCACTTACCCGATGACCATCATATAACTTAACACCCAAACGCTTGCTGATACTATCACGACCATTGGAGGTAGAACCACCAGTCTTACTCGTTGCCACCGTATATCCTTCATGAATCAAATAATTACGTAGTGACAGAGCACTCGTATAACAGAATTGATATAGCTTCACTATGTCTGTTGGTCAGTATGGCAATTTTTGAAACTCTTGTCAAAAATAGCAGAAGCGAGCTGCGGATACGCTACACGCCATCTGGTCCATTTTTGATCAGCATCGTAGGAAATCTGCACAGACGGGCACTCCCTTCTCCAGTGTTCAAACCAGCGCTTCCTGGCAACCCATGCCGGGACAGATATATGGTCACAGGAGAGCGTAGATCCTACTAAAACCGCCGCTTTCAATCGCTTGTATGAAGGTTGTATGATAACAATCTCATCGCAAGACAGACTCCCAAACTCGGTAGCGAGAGATGTCCGCAGGGTGTAAAAAGCCCACGATAGCATCCCAGGGCTATTCCGCAATACACCATCTTTATCAAGAAACATAATCTTCCCCGTACTATCCGATATCACATATACGGCCCGGGATCCACAAGGAACAGATACCCATGCGGGTTGATCATGCATAATCCAAATAACAGTAATCCATGTTCCTAAAAAAAATCCCAAGAACAAAATAGAACGAACAAGTGAATATCGATGGATATAGAGGCCAATCAGATATAATGAGATTATGGTAAAGATAATTAAAAGCCATACGGGTTGCTTTGGTATTGCATACACATACCCCGATGATCCCTTCGATAGGCAGTACATCCAAATCCGCACCACCGACTCTAAACAATAGACAGGCAATGCTGCGGGTAATGAACACAGTACTGCAACCCAAAGAATCAATGAACAACAAAGAAAGAGCATCATAAATGGCATGAAAACAATATTACCGACCACTGCCACAATCGATATAGGAAGACCCCAACTGGTCAGTATAGGTATAGAGCAAAGAGATAAGACAAGCTGTATACGCACCGCCTCTAAGACCCACCACATACCCCGCCGTATTTGACGGACAATATACTCCTTGGGTCTTAAGCAGAAAGAATAAAAAAACAACACATGCCTAAAAGGGAAAGAGATTGGTTGCGGGGGCTGGATTTGAACCAGCGACCTTTGGGTTATGAGCCCAACGAGCTACCAGGCTGCTCTACCCCGCGAAGAAATCATAGTGAAGCGTACATCTTCTTCTATATTTGTCAAGCAAATGTAATATTATCCCACACTTGCAATAACAACAGCAACGGCGGCAATGGTATTATGTGATACAGAGAGTACAAAGGTTATGCCCTCGGGAAAGGTATAATACCGCTGCAACCCCTGGTAATCAAGCTCAAGCACAGGCCCTCCTTGCTGCATAGTAATTGAAATAAGGCGGCTAAAAGCAAAAAAAGATATAGCTACACGCTGGTATGGCGCACATGCCTTTAGAGTAGCCTCACGTGCTGCAAACCGTACCGCAAGACTCTCTGCAGCTGCACGAAGGGTATTCTTCGTACGACAATAACGTAACTCTTCAGACGACCATATACGTTGTAACCGTATGTCAGAAAGTTGTAACAAGGGCTCGAACCGTCCAGGTTCTATAATATCAATGCCTATGCTCAGCCGCATATCTACCCCTGTCTTTCAAGCATGCGGTCAAGCGCCCGATAACTCATTGCCTCTTGTACATGTATACCATCAATCTCTTCGGCATCCTCAAGATCGGCGATGGTACGTGCGACCTTCAGCAACTTATGATATCCGCGCATGGTCAAGCGCAAGCGCTCGAACGCCTGTTTAGTCATCATACGTGCACGATCTGTCAAAATACAATACCGCTCAATATCACCGACACTCATACTCGAGTTCCATACACCAGGTATTCCAAAACGGTCCAATTGACGCGCTACCGCACGCTCGATATGCGCATATAGCGCAGCGGAACTCATTCTGTCATCCTTGCATTCTTCGATATCACTATAGGATAAAGAGACTGCTGCTACCTGTAGATCAATGCGATCTAAAAGCGGTCCCGAAATCTGTTGCAAATAATTTTTCACCTGGTGAGCACGACAGGAACAGGTACGCTGTGTATCATCAAGAAATCCACAAGGACAAGGGTTCAGCGCGGCTACAAGGAGACATGCAGCAGGAAAACTGACCGTATAGTGTACACGTGCAATATGCACGAGCTGATTTTCTAGAGGCTGCCTCATCACTTCTAAGGTAGTACGCTTAAACTCGGTTAATTCATCAAGAAATAGAATGCCATTATGTGCAAGGCTCACCTCACCAGGCATGGGCGTTATTCCACCGCCGATCAATCCTGCAGCGGAAATCGTATGATGGGGCGATCGAAATGGTCGCTCAGTTATCAACGATCCCTCAAGTAATTTGCCGCTTATTGAATATACCTTACTTGTCTCAACCATTTCTGAAAAAGTCAACGGTGGCATGAGGTGAGCAAGTCGCTGTGCGAGCATAGTCTTTCCTGACCCCGGTGGCCCTACAAGAAGAATATTATGTCTTCCCGCAGCAGCAATTTGTAGCGCCCGCTTTGCCATACGCTGACCACGAATATCCGCCATATCATATACCCATGTATTCCGACGAGCATCGGTGTACTGGTGACACGCGGTGACGGGAAATAGTGCTTTCTCACCACGAATATAGGAGACTAAATCGGTTAAATGATGTACACCAAACACTTCACAGGTGTTCATAATCGCCGCCTCTTGCGCATTATGTGGTGCAACAATCAAACGGCTCTTCTTCATGCGTACCATATCGCATACGATAGGCAAGATACCCTTTACTGGCCTGATAGAACCATCGAGTGATAGTTCACCTAAAAATAAGGTGTTATGCACATGATCAGCGGAAAGTGTGATAATACCCGACTCATGCAATATCCCTAATGCTATAGGGAGGTCAAATAAAGTACCTTCCTTTTTACTATCAGCCGGTGCCAAGTTAACTATTATCTTACGTTCAGGAAGCCGAAATCCACATTGCTTTAATGCGGTCATAATACGCTGCTTACTCTCACGAATAGCAGCATCAGGCAACCCTACAATATGAAATTGCAGCATTCCATAGGATAAATCAACCTCAACGTCAATGGGATATGCCTGCATTCCCCAAGTTGTTGCAGCAGTGATTTTGGTTAACATATACTCACTCAAATGAAAAAGAACTGCGCGCAATTTCCGTAATAGTACCATATTTTTCATTTGTTTTTAATTTCTTTTCAAAGAATCATACATCTTTGAGTAGCCAAACTACGGTTATCTCGCTACCCTAGATAGGCAATATAGCGTACATGATATTCAGTCTATTGAACGCGAGTACAGTAACAATGATAAACAAATACCTTCGCCATGTTTTGCTGATCAGTATTAGCGGCATGCATCTATTTTGTGTGCATGGCTCTTCACTTATCACAGGGGACCCTGCTGCCCCTGCGGGGATGAGCTTCTCCTTCCCTATCGGCACGCATGCCTATAATACAAACAGCGGTGCGTTGTATGTAGGGTCAGCAGTAACTGTTGCTGATCAATCGGTTGCGGCGCCATTTACGCTCAGCGTTGCTGAATTTAATGGCGCACAATTTTCACCCCTGCTCACCGCAACAACAGCTACTATTAATAATGTTGAAAATCAACCTAATATATTGCGAGGACAAGGATTTGGTTCACTCGCTCTCCTTGGCCTTAATCCTGTTGTTACCCGGATAGATGAACAACAAGATACGGTATATATTCTTAAACTGGGCAGCACAACCACACTATTGAGTACTCCCAACAAAGATGCCAACGGTGATGCGGGAGGCACCATTGTTGCACTTGCAACTGTCGAACGTACACCCAGCAATAGTGATGAACGTGCCGTTGCGTTACTCAGCCCAGGAATGATGATATTTACCGCAATTGCTCCTGCATCACAACCATTTGGCACCGTAGGCAGTGGCATCGGCATCAATGTATGTACAGCAACAAGTGCTACAACACCTTGTGAACTCGCCTTTCTCACCACCGTTCCACTGAATCATACCAGCCCACAATTGGCAATTAACCAACCATTATCGAATATGGCTCCTGAGGTTACCTTATGTAGCACTAAGATCACCCCTATCTTTGTTGGGGTTTCTACAACCAGTGCTGCCATAGCAGGCGCTGGTTCATATAGTGTTGCCATACTGGTCGGTGCCACACAAAAAATATACTCTATTGCAGCAAATAATGTCATTGGAAACGATGCAATCATTGCCGCCCGCACCGCTACTGGAATTCCGGTGACCACCACTGCACATGCAATCTGCATTTTACGCTCCACCACAGGACCGGAATACCTTATTGTTGTGGGAGGCATTAATGAAACACCACTTACCCAAAAAAGATTAGTATACGCATTACCAATTATTTCCAACTCAGGGCAACTTGCTAATATTAATGCACCACCAGTAACGATATATCAAGGAACTACGCAACAATTTGCAATACGACGCTCCTTTGAAATTCCTCCGCAGACTACCGACGATCTATATACCTCAATGAGTACACCGGCGATTGTCGGCGGCGGCATGTCACCTGGACCAATCACCCAGATCATTACCTCAGGAGATACAGTATTTATCACAACAGCAACAGCTGATACCGAAGATGCTCCCGGCATATGGTATTCACAGGCATTGTTTAATGCATCAGGGGTTATTCAATGTTGGACTTCTTGGCGTAGAGCAGGTGGCACCGATAGCGCAATTCCTCTCTTTTTTGCGCCACTCGATGAACACTCAGCAAACTTTTGGTTTGCTACAGGAACCAGTAGTAGCACCATCTCCACGATACAGAGAACAGGGTGGAGCAATACTACTGGAATAGCATCCCGTATGTCACAGCAATTTCAAGCTTCAATCTATGGCGTACAAGGCATTAATGATTTCCCCCGTACAGCATCAATGATAGGGGTAACTGCATATAGTGGATTACATAAGATAGTACTTGTACAAAGTAACACCATCAGCGATGGCCTCATTATTCCACAACCAGATATTGCAACTGCACCAATATACACACAAACCGACGGATCTTTACGCGACTTTACCGCAAATGCCCCCATAATTTCTCTCTCAGGGGGTGCATTAGACACTCTTGGAGCATTGATAAGCACCACTATTGTAGAAGATGAAACATACGGCTGGTTTGTAGTCGGAGGATCTGGCGGAATTGCGGTACTCGCAAGCCCCGATGGAACCGGATGGTTGCTTAACCCCGGCCTTGGAGAAAACTTTGCAGGATTACAATCAAATATGACATGGCGGTGTATTCCATTTGAACCGAATAACCCTATTCGTACCATTACCGCAGATGGTGCACATCTCTATGTTTTAACGACAAAATCCTTATTCAGAATTACTGCAAGTCCCACACAATTTTCGGTCAATGCAGAACCATTAGTCGTTACTCTTGCAACGATAGATACATTAGATCCACGTGCAACCCCTTACTCAAACTGTACTGATATATATATCGCAGAACCATTGTGTATCCTTGCCACGAGCATTGGCCTTTTTCGAAACGGTAATAATACCCATATTGAAACTGCCAATTCTCCTGAGTCATTGTCTTGGACACCGATACAACTCCCTAACTCTCTCGGCCCCGTTACACAACTATTTTCTATTGGCCCCGTACAAGACCCTTCCTCCTCTACCCAATATACTAATATCTATCTGCTCAATGCATATACCGGCTTGTCACAAGCATATATATATCGTCTCTCCATAAACTCTCATGGTGTGATACAAACAAATACGGTACAGCTTTTTCCCGATCAGATCACGAAAAATCAGTTAAGCTTTTTCTTTAACATTGGCAACTATAGAAATCGTATGGCAACCGATGGAGCAATACTCGCGTTTTCACGAAGTCGATACGGAGACACCGCCGCATATCTGCAAATTATTCCCCCGCAATGGCATAACTGGCCATTTCCATTTAATACAACAGTAGGCATAGTCGCAGCTGCACGATCTGTTATTATGGGTGGAAATAGTATATATGGAATGATTCGCAGTTCAGCATCAGGTGCCTGGCTCGCTCCAGGAGATAGAGGTTTAATGAGCAATGAGTAATAAAACACACCATACACATGTACCTATATTGCTTGTCCTATTAGGCGTGGTCATAGCAATACCCATACTACATGCTGATATGCCTATTAACCTCTTAGAGCCCTACGACGTGCTCATCATTCCTTTCAGACCACCCAATAGAGATGCGGTATTTGGTATTGGCTATGAAGGGGCCTTTCATATTCGAGGCTTTCGTGGTGATGATGAAACTGGCAGAGTTGATCATGCCTCATTACGAGGAAACCCCTTACAATTATGGGATAAGGAGCAAAATGCCATTGCTGCTTTTAACGGCCTGACCTACCTTTCTAGAGCAGGTCAACTGAGTCAAGAACTCTTCCGCGATAATAATAACAATACCCATGGTATATTCACTCCGTGTGGCACGCTTACCGTACCGCTTAACCTTCTATTATCAGGACGATTTCGCCTACCTTATGAACTGAGTCTCGGAATATATATTCCCTATCGAGTTGCACAGCTCACCCATGTGCGATGGCTACAAAGGAATCCAGATAACAGTTATGAGGAGATGATCACTCCCGACCTAATCCCCACCCTGGAACAATTAGGCGGCATGTCATTACGTGGTTGGACACGGCATGGATTTGGAGATTTAATGACTCGTATTGAATGGTTCCGCGGATTTCAACAAGCAAGGCCTTGGTTGCAAATGGTAGGACTTCATCTCCGCGCAGGCCTTTCAATCCCTACTGGATTACGACAAAATTCAGATATTTTAATTGGATTTCCTTTTGGCCATGACGGGGGGGTTGGCTTTCAAATCAGTGGACAATTAGAGCTTGGATATTGCCACGGCATTGTTCTGAGTATCGACGGCAGCTTATTACACATGTTCGGCAATACCAAAGAACGACGTATTAGGACAAATACTTTACAAACTGATCTATTCCTTATTACCAAAGCAATCTCCTTTAAAGAGCCAGGCTTTACCCAACGATTTACTCTCTATGCAGAAAAAGTCGCTCGTAACCACGGTCTATCGGCACGCGTCGCTTACCAATATCTCAAACATAGTGATGACCAACTGTTCATTTGTGACGATCGCTTTGATCATGTAATTGCAAATACCGCTGAGTATCTGCAAGAATGGACCACCCACTCTCTCATATTCCTCGTCAAATATGATGCATGCCGCCATACTAATTGGGACATTATCCCCTCTATACATGCATTTTTTAAGCTCGGCTTTAATGGCAAGCGAGCATTTGTAGCCGATTCACTTGGAATTACTTGGAGTATTTCATTTTAGGTGTATACATGCAAGGGAGTACCTAATGAAATATAAGTAACGCCCTGCATAATAACGTTAGTAGAATGCGTCATATAATCTCTTATAGTAGAAGCAGTGAAAGGACGACAATGATCAGAGCGAAGGATAGTGTTACATTTTTCCCGGTAGAATATGAATGCCTGTAGACTACTCGGAGGACAAATTACGATCCAAGGATTTTGACTATTATTTAACAGTCGATGTACATGATTATTACTCGTTAATAAGGTACTCAAAGATCGTAACTCTTGAGCGAGTAACACTTGCTGCTTATAGGTTTGCCACTTAAGTAAGTACACATGCAATTCTTTATCAGGATCATATTGCGGTAAATGAGCCCGTGCAAAATCGCTGCCAAGTACGACTGACGTCTTGCACAGTGCACTGCCAAAACGCTGTATGTCACCTATTTTATTTTCAATAGAGGTAGCACGACTCCAAGCACCGTACCACAAACCAATAGAAGTGTACATTACCAGCAAACCAGCCCATCCCATCATACCCCATAGGAATGGTCGGTAACGTGACTGGGTATAACACCGCCTTCCATACAATGCCACGCTCGCACCAAATACTGCAGTACACAATCTTTTTCTTATGACCTGCGATAAAAATCTTAATTCATCGTTCCACACTGGTGGTATAGCATCGTTAGAGGCAACATCGGTGAACAATACTGTTGCCAATTGATGCACATATTTTCCATCCTCCTCTGTAAAATTATCCGACTGAATAATCTGCATCTCCTTATAATGTGCCGAATACGGACCAAGGATGGCACTGTTTTGGTCACTTGCAAAATTATATTCTAAATCCCTTGAAAGCTCCTGTGTTTTCAGACCAACCGCACCAAATATTGCCTGCAACTGTGACAAGGAATACATTTCAGTGTCATATCCTACACCATGTACATCATAATTAATCCCGTAGTAATTTCCAGAACTACTCGCGTAGTGCACACTACACCATAGCAGAATATAAAATATGTATGAACTCATAACACACCCTGTGACATGATATTTCGGATACCATGTCAGGTGCAATATTTTATGTACTATCCATGCTGTTGCTTACCTTCGCGGCGCATCTCCCGCTCAATATCTCGCTCGCGCAATTCTTCCTTACGCTCAGCCATTTTTTTATGCCGAGCTCGCCCAAGCTCCACCTTAATCCTTCCCTTTTCGTTAAGGTATACTTTCAGCGGTACAAGCGTTATCCCTCGTCGTGATAATTCCCCTGCTAACTTAACCAATTCCGCGCGATGAACAAGTAGCTTACGCGAACGTCGTGTATATTCCTCCGCGGCCTTCATATAGGCATGGGAATAGGGACCAATATAGCAATTGGTAATGTATAGCTCACCTCCATGAATGGTTGCAAAGGAGCCGCTTAAATTAACTAATCCTGCACGTAATGACTTTACCTCATCTCCCGCCAACACAATGCCTGTTTCTATCGTTGAATCAATGACATAGTCATGAAATGCTTTACGATTTGTGGTAATAATTTTCATCTATTCTCTTACTAAATCTCCCAACACACATTCCTGTCCTTGTTCTGCTCCTCTCAATAGCGGAAGATGCTGCTGATCACCTTAAAAATAACTTATGGCTTTGTTTTGATAGGGACAGGGCCCATGTACAGAGAGATTCACACTGCCCATTTACACCATCTTTACCCCTTTATTATAGCACATAAATATCGTTACTGTGACTGTTTTTGTTGCAGTACGCGATGAAATATATAGTACAGAACAACGTACACAAGTGCACTACACACAAACGCAAAAAGTAATCCACCAAGCAGGTAATTACCCAACGCGAAGGACTCCATCGGCACAATATAGGAAAGTGCGTACCCTACTTTAGCATCCACCCATGATAACCAAGTAGGGCTATACGAATGCATATCCATCTGCAGTATACGCTCAAAAACAACATGCCCTATACAATAATCGATCGCCATAATAGGCACCATAGTCAAAGGATTATTTATTGCGCACAACACAAGTAATACTATGGAAGTATTAAGACCCAGCACATAACTTATTCCCAATGCAAGAACCGTTTGTATCCCAAGAAAGGGAGAACAGGCAATAAACACCCCCACAGCACAAGAACTTGTCAACTGTTTCGGTGACTGCGCCATTTTATGTAACTTTGCTATCAATAGCTGTCTATAATTTTTCATACTGTCCTTGAGAGACTAGTAACATTTTAATTATCCTGTACTATCAAGAATAAAGGACTATGCATGCCAAAGGAATGTTTCACCTATATATTACATGCCAATGGAGAGTATCAATGTCATTGAAACAAACAATTATACTAATCACGCTGGGTACCATATCACTGCTCTACGGTACCTCACCAGGGCGATATGCCTACATTCTTAAGATACAAGCACCCTCTACCTTACGAAAACATGAACCATGGCTTGTCGTCTATAAAGGAGCTATGCTCTATTTTCAGAGTAACACCTCTACCGCTATCTCAGAACAAACGCTTACCTTTACTTTTTCCATTCTTGTCACTTCAGAAATGCCACAACCCATGCGTTACAAAAGCACTGGAGCAATTCCCTGCTTAACACGTATACGAGGCGCACCAATACGGTGGTTTGATCTCACCTTACAATCACCTACACATCCTCATGAATCGTGGTCATGGGATATTCGAGAACTCACCATTACTGAGATGCCAAAACGTATTCCTGACCATGCAATTATATTCATCTATGATCCAGAACTAATCGAAAGTATTGATCAGCCTGTAAAAACAAAATATGCCATCGATACAACACACCAAGGAGGACATTGCACCTTTGAACTGCCTACCATTCGTCTCAAAAATAGACCTGCAGAAATATTGCAAAGGGCTTGTGAACAAGCCTGTTTATCATCCCCTGATCTACGGACTTGTCATGAACGCTGCGTACCACGAGGACGTGCCGGCGATGATCGGTGTCTCTTTCTTGATGTATATGCTTCATGAAAATTCTTGGCATTGAAACATCCTGCGACGAAACAGGCGCGGCAGTATATGATACCACCGCCGGCCTCCTTTCTTCTACGCTCGCTTCCCAAGCAACCACTCATGCGTCATTTGGTGGCGTGGTGCCTGAGATTGCATCGCGAGAGCAGATACTTGCAATTGAACCTATCGTACACGCCGCACTCACCAATGCTCAGAGCAGCATATTTGATCTTAGCGCAATTGCAGTAACAACCAAACCGGGCCTTTCAGGATCATTGCTCGTGGGACTTGCCTACGCAAAAGCAATTGCATATACCCATACAATACCACTTATTGGCATTGACCATCTTGAGGGGCACATATTCTCCGCATGTATCGAGCATACCATACCATTCCCTTTTATCTGCCTTACGGTATCAGGGGGGCATACCGCACTATATCACGTAACCAATTTTGGCTCATACACTCTTATTGGGCAAACCGTGGATGATGCCGCAGGCGAAGCATTTGATAAGATTGCACAACTTCTTCATCTCGGTTATCCTGGTGGCCCTATTATCGAACAACTTGCCGCTGAAGGACACTACACAGATTATTATTGCTATCCACGCCTTAAAAAACAGGGCATGAATTTTAGTTTCTCAGGACTCAAAACAGCAGTCTTATATGACCTCATACGCCGCGGATACTATGATGTAACAACAAAAAAATTACTCTGTTATGATCATGACCTCATGGTACATGTAGCTAGTTCATTCCTTGTAACAGTAGGAGACATTTTAATCGATCGACTTGCACGCGCTTGTAACCTTCACCCTGCTACCAGTATAGTATTTGTCGGTGGCGTTGCCTGTAACAACTACCTCCGTACTCGAATAGCATCCTTTGCACAAAGTATCGATTTTTTATTCTTTACACCACGACCACAATTCTGCACCGACAATGGTGCAATGATCGCATTTGTCGGACAATATAAGGCTCAACAGGGACATTTTGATTCGCTCAATCTTGATATTTTTTAGCCTGTTTTTTAGACTATATACATCAACGCCCTTCATCAAGGAACTCTGTAGATGATCTGTCACGCCACCCGTATACGGTATATTGCTATTTTCTATATTTCTGCCACATGCTCTTCTCTCATTGCCATACATCCACAACTAAAGCCAGCAGCCATCGCTGTCCCCATGAGAAAATCTATACAAATTCCAAATTCACTTCCCGACAAGTATCGCGATCTTCTACAAGATCAGAATAAAAACTCAACTAGTCCTGCTAAGAAACTATACCCATTTTTCCTTGCATACACAGCTAAGACGTCACAGGAAGAAGAAGATCAAAAAAGGGCCATTACACCGCCAGGCCTTCGCGGAATTTTTGTTAGCACTATTCCCTACGAAGCACAGGACTATAAAAAAAATCAAAAAACCATGGACAAAGCACTCTATAAAGGCATCAAGACATCATGGTCTATCTTTGCACTATCCCTCGCGCTCAAGGTAATATATACGAAACATCCCGCTATTCAAAATACCTCTCTTGCAGAACTAGGAAGTGTTGTGGGATGGCTCAGCATTATCGCATCATTACTTGTTACAACCCATTATAGTAAAACTCTCTATACTAAAAGGGTTTTATTAAGACAATATACCCAAGAACTTGACCTCTGGAATGAACTAGTACACGAAAGCGGCAGAACTATGGAGGCCATGACCCTACAAGAAGCATGTGATTATCTGGATAATATGCATGAAACATGTCTTTACACGCGACTATTCGCAAATACCATGCCTATGGTAAATAACAACAATCTTGCACTTATTACCAAAGATGATCTAAACCAAGACAGAGATCGATTCGAGCAACTAATACAAGCACTCGAAACACACCTGCCATCTAATGAAAAGGTTTGTCAGTATACTACGACCAGCGCGGTCCATCAAGTATGTAACCCCATTCTTAATAAAACAATAACAAATCATCGAAACCTTTCTAATCTATTCTGTACTACAGAACTGTATTACGGCAAAGGATTGAACAATATAAGTGATATGCGCCAGCCAAGCGGTTTCTTACAGAAACTTATCCAATATCACCCTCAAGTACAGGGCTGGCAACTATTATATAACGCAGCAACCTCGCAGGGAACAGACAACACCTTTGAGCTTATTTTATCCCCATAAGCTTCATACCGCCATGTTACAGGTATGCATCGATACCCTCACACCGCAGTTTTATACAAGACGTACGCACGAGAAGACCACAACGTATCGATATTCCCGAAGCCTTATAGGCAGGTACACAAATATTGAGTGCACCGCAAGCGCACTTGAGCTCCATGACTCAACCACCACTTTATAATGGCATAAAGGCACCACCTGCATCTCGCGTGGAGGTTTTTTTGACCATTCGCTCTTCTTGGTATGGACGATACCAGTCTATGGTACGTCGTAATCCATCTTTCAAAGAGACTTCTGGACTCCATCCCAACATACGAATACGGGTTGAATCAAGTAGCTTACATGGTGCACCCTCTGGCTGTGATGAATCAAAGGATATTGTTCCTTGATATCCTAACTGATCAGCCAACATTTCGACGAGCTCTCTAATTGAGTAATCGTTTCCCATGCCAATATTAATCCAGCGGTTCTCTTCATATCGATGCATCAACATGATCAAAGCATGCGCCAAAT
>Ga0207160_1046_pt2 | contig 16863 bp, 14 predicted proteins | sample Alteio_BWMinHeat_21_FD_153510 | JGI IMG/M metagenome (GOLD analysis project Ga0207160, IMG submission 153510) | Enriched cells from forest soil in Barre Woods Harvard Forest LTER site, Petersham, Massachusetts, United States -... | ecosystem: Environmental > Terrestrial > Soil > Temperate forest >... | reverse complement strand
CAAACAATACTGCGGTCGGTCAAGGGGCCGTTACTGAACCAGTAGATCATAAGCCAACGCAAGTTACCCTACAAGTAGATGAAACGATATTTTCGAATACGAAGATGCCAGGGAGACGGGCTATTCTATTCTTAGATTCACGTTCAAACGGAGTGGGAGACAGTCAACCTGAGCTTGACGCGATGCAGCGGGGCGCTCTGCAGGTAACCCAAGAAGTGATGGAGGGCGCAGGCTTCAATTTAATGGTTGTCGCTGGGCATATTGAGCCGATGCTCGCACCCCCTTCCCCGGCGCCCACTTCATCAGGAGTGCCAACCCAGCCATCGAGTGAAACGATTCCCGTTACGCACACCGTGCCGACCAAACCGGTCGTGGATGAATCGACGTACTGTGCGTACTTCGAAGCCGTGAAAAGAGGAGATGTCGATGGGATCAAGGATGGGTGGGCTGCAGGCATAGATCCCGAAGCTGTTGAGTACACTTCCGGCAGGACTGGAATATTTTTCGTAGCGGCATCAGGGAATCTTGATGGGGTCAACGCGTTCTTGGAAAAGAACGCCAATGTGAATGCGAAGGATTGTGGAGATAAACCATGGACCCCGGTGATGTATGCTGCGCAAAATGATCATCTCGACGTTGTTCTCAGGTTGGTTGAGCGTGGGGCTAGCCCGCGCGAAGCTTTAGAAAAGGCGTTAAGAACAAATTATGTTCGCCCGAAAATTGTAGCGGCGTTGTTGTCGAAGGTCGACTTGAAAAAAATAAAGGGCGATACTCTCGACAGCATGATGCATAAGGTAGGTGAAGACCCCACAGCGCTTAGCTATCTCGAGAGTCAAGGCGGAAGTCCTGACGTAGTGAGTCAAATCAGACGAATCAGGCTCATGTCCGATCTTGGAGACGCAGTGGGAAAGAATCAAATTGAGCGTGTAAGAGAAATGGCGAGCAGAGTGAGTCAGAATGATCTTCAAGAGCCTTGGATCGCGGGAAAGGCGAAGACTCCCGAAATGATACAATTCATGATTAATCGCGGCGTAAGCCCGGAGAATCTCCTCCGCTTGGGAGTGCGGGCCGGGAATCTGGAGCTTGTCAAATCGATGAGTGACAGGCTGGGTGAGAAAACCATGAATGCTGGATTGGGAACAGAGGCGCTGAATAAGGCTAAAATGATGCGACTTGGTAGTATTGTAAATTATCTTGAGCCTCGGTATGCCACAATGAGCTCGAGGTTAGGAGATTGGCTGGCAAGCTGGTTCAGAAATAGACCTAGTTACTAATTCAAGCCAAAAAGGTGTTAGAATAGAGCGTTCCATGTCATGCTCGACCGAAATGGCCGACAAGGAAGCGTATCAAGCGGCGCGAACCTCCTTACCCATCTTGAGTCAGGAGGGTTTTCGTGAAAACAAATTTGTTTAGAGTTGCCTTGATTCTGTTAACCGCTGTTTTCATCCATTCATTTGCATATGCCAAAGAGTATGATGTCGATCCAAACCATTCGACGATTGGATTTTCCATTCGTCATTTGGTGACGACTGTGAACGGACGGTTTACCGAGTTCACTGGAATGGTTGTTTATGATGCACAGTTACCAAAAAATTCAAAAGTTTCATTTGCAGTGAAAACTTCAAGCATCACCACTGCTAACGACAAGCGAGACACCGATCTCCGATCGCCCAATTTCTTTGATGTTGAGAAGTATCCCGAGGCCACATTCACGAGCACTAAAGTGATGCCCATGGGAAAGAATAAGGCCAAAGTCATGGGAAATTTAACCATTCATGGGGTAACAAAACCAGTGGCATTCGATGTTGAGTTTCTTGGTGCCATGAAAGACCCATGGGGCAATCAACGAGCTGGCTTTGTGGCCACGACCACTTTGGATCGCAAAGATTTCGGGATCACCTGGAACAAAGTGCTCGACAACGGAAGCTTGTTTGTCGGGAACGAAGTTTCCATGAAGATCGACGTGGAAGCGGTGGAGAAGCCAGCTAACAAGTAACAGGAAAACCTCGGGCTTGAAGCTAAAGTCTTTAGTAGTTTAAATCGTCAACCGTCAATTGAAAATCGAAAATTTTACTCTTGCGGGAGTAGCTCAGTTGGTATCAATCGGCAATCCTACCGATTGATATTCTGAGAGGAGGTCGACATCCATGTCTCCAATTTGTATGCAGAATAGAGCGCTAGCCTTCCAAGCTGGATGTCGTCAAAGTTTTGAAAATGGAGTTTATGTGTACGCGGGAGTAGCTCAGTTGGTAGAGCGCTAGCCTTCCAAGCTGGATGTCGTCGGTTCGAACCCGATCTCCCGCTCCACATCGTGTGGAGTACAACACCGATCCCTGCTAAAGATAATATACCGAAACATCCCGATCTTTTTTAAGCTCTTTCCGTCAACTTCCGTCCCAGCTTTTGACTAATTCCCCAGGGGAAACCATCCGTTGGGTTGAAATCTTTCAGTAAGAGATTCTGAGTGCAATTTTCACCCGCCCCGAGCTTCTGGCCCCATATTTCACCGGAGGACATAGTGGCCACCCAGACCAAACGAAGCCGATTTCGCCTCCTCCCACTTGAGAGCTGGTCTCCAGCGCTCAGGATTCTTGTTTCCAACCCATCCGTGCGTGGTCGGTGGATTTTTGGGATTTTCCTTAGCGTTCTGCTTGCTGGCGTTGCGTATACCGACGTGATGACCGGTGATCGAGTTAACCTTAAGCCGCTGTGCGGTCTCCTGGTTCTTTTTGCATTCCTAGTTTTCCGTTTTCATGGGATTTGGTGGTTGCTTGGGACAGTTGGAGTTTACCAAGTCGAGTTATCTCTGGATAGGCTGCGCCCCTCACAGCATGTGGTCTTCATCGACGATGTCATCGTTGCGGTTGCCTTCGGGCTTATCGGCCTTATGATCGTTTATGTTCATGAGGGACTAACGGCAGTCCGTCAGTCGCATGAAGATATGCGGCGGGATTTGCAGCTTGCAGGGGCAGTGCAGCGGCAATTTATTTCTCCTCCACTTGATTCACACAAGATTTTTGTTGAAGGCTATTTGCGTCCTACGGGTGAGGTAGGTGGAGACTTTTATATTATTACATCGCTGGACGCAGATCGCGTGTTCTTCGCCATTGGGGATGTCCAAGGCAAGGGAGTTTCTGCAGCTCTCATGATGGCTAAAATCGTTGGAATTTTTTCTGAATCCGTTAAACGGGGAGAATCAATCTCAAAGCTCTTGTCAGAAGTCAATGAGCGTCTTTGTGCCGATGAGAGTCCTTTGGTGACCGCTTTCATTGGCATAGGGAAGTGCTTAGAGGATGGCCGAGTTCGCCTGTCGTTTGGCCGGGCTGGTCATGAGCCTGGTTATTTAATTCGACATCAAGGGAAAATCGAGGAAATTACACCAAGCGGCATTCCGTTAGCAGTATTTCCAGGAGAGCATTTTGAAGAATGCGAGATTGTCATGTCTGCGGGTGATCGAATACTGCTATTTACTGATGGATTGACAGATACCCGTAATGCCGACCGCGTGCAGTTTGGTCGGGATCGACTCGCACAGTGTAGTCGCAAATTTATCGGGCACCTTCACGAGAAACGAGTCTCTGATTGGATTGCTCACATCGTCGAGGAAGTCGATCGGTTTCGCGGAGATCAACTTCAAGAAGACGATATGGCGCTCTTAGGAATCGGTGTCCCCAGACCATCGCGTTAGCTCCTTCAATGAACGACAGGAGAGATGCAAAACCGAGAAGAAGCACTCTTGCAGTTTTTGAATTGAATCTTCAATGAGTTGAGGGAGACCACGGATTATGAGACGGAAAATTACAATCGTTGGCGCCGGCAACGTTGGTGGAACGCTTGCCCAACGGTTAGCTGAACGGAATTTCGCTGATTTGGTTTTAATTGATGTGGTGGAGGGGTTACCGCAAGGTAAGGCGCTTGATTTGCTTGAGGCGGGTCCTGTTGTCGGATACGATTGCAAGATTGTCGGTTCTAATCACTATGAAGATTCAGCAAAGTCTGATATTGTCGTCATTACTTCCGGGGTGGCTCGTAAGCCTGGCATGACCCGGGATGATCTCCTTTACACGAACATGGAGATCATCAAAACCGTAACTCAGAATATTGTCAAGCACTCACCGGACTGCATTATCATTATGGTCAGCAATCCTCTTGATGCGATGGCGCAGCTTGCCCATCATGTGAGTCGATTTCCGAAAAATAGGGTATTGGGAATGGCCGGTGTGCTTGATTCGGCAAGATTCCGCACATTTCTTGGGATGGAACTGAACGTTTCAGTGACCGATACGCATGGGTTTGTATTAGGGGGACATGGCGACACGATGGTTCCGCTTCCCCGCTATTCAACCGTAGCCGGTGTGCCGATTACTGAACTCTTGCCAAAAGAGTCGATTGAGCGACTGGTGGCACGCACGCAAGACGGCGGGGCGGAGATCGTCAAATATTTAAAAACCGGTTCTGCATTTTATGCGCCATCTGCTTCGGTGGCTCAGATGGTGGACGCCATCTTTTACGATCAAAAAAAGATTCTTCCATGCTCCGCGTATCTAGAAGGGGAATACGGAATCAATGGATTCTTTGTTGGGGTTCCCGTGAAGCTTGGGAAAAACGGGGTCGAAGAAGTCATTGAGATTAAGCTTACGCCGGATGAGAAAACGGCGCTTCACAATTCTTCCAAGGCAGTGAAAGAGTTGGTGGATCTCATGCTAACCAAGATGAAGTAATATCTTTTAAAGTAGTGGGCTAGGCAAGTGGTGCCAAATATTGGACGAATAAAAAAGTAAGGAGGTTCATATGAGGAAGTTTGTGGGGCTTTTGGTTATCAGTTTTGTATGCTTGTTTTTTCTCCCGCGATTTGCGCATGCGGATAGCTCGGCCAACACCTTTGAGTATAGCGTCGATGCGCGCGCGTTTTACTGGGGTGCCAACGTGTCAACGCCGCTCTTTTCAAGTAACAGCGGTGGCTATGGTGCAACGGTCGACGTGGAATTCGGGAAAAACTCTGGGCTAGAGAATTGGGGTTTTGGCGCAGAGTTTACCAGTTTGCCGACAGGTCCGCGATATACGAATACAGGCGGTATGTTTCAAATGGTTGATTTTGCCGGTCATGCTGGTTTTCCAGTGTCCATTGGCGGCGGCGGCTTTGGGTTGATTGTCCCTGGAAATTTCCAGATGGGTGGCGGCAAGGTGAAATATTTCATTCCAACTGGATCGACTAATTTCAGAGTCGCGCCTTATGTCGATTATCTATCTGCAAGCGGAGCACGTAGCGCTATTGGCGGCGGAGTGGAAGCTGATTTTAACGTCAGCAAAAACATCAGCATCGAGGCCTTTCTGGATTACAACAACGTTTCCGGAAACAACTTTCCAACTCAAACGCTTTTGCGCTATCAACCAACGGTGACTTACCATCTCAATGGTGACAAGGGAGTCGAAATTTTTGTTGGCTATCGTGCGTACAACTATACCGGTTATCTTCCCACCAACATGAACGGGTTCATTGGCGGCGTTGGAGGAAAATGGTAGTCCGCCTTCGTCCACCTTCGTGTACGAAGGTGTGACTTCGGCGAGATCGCAGGACAATCTCGTTATAGCATTAAGTAGTATTCTAAGCAGAAGCTGCACGCGAGGCGGCTTCTTTTTTTGCCGTTTTGGCGCGGTTTTGATAGGTTCTGGAAAAGGGATATCTTTTTGGCGAGGAGAAGTGGCCATGAAAAACACCCCCAATACCCTTTAGGAGGCCATATTCCCATGTTAAAAGCTGAAGAGAAGACAAAAGATACTTTTATTTATCCCGTACCGTCAAGTCCCAATAGCATTGAGTGGGCAGGCACGCCGATGGGCAAGAGCAACACCATCACGAAGACCAAGAGTCGAACGACTGTTTATGACAAGACGATCGACGAAAAGCCGGGACGACGAGAAGAGCTTTTAAATGCAGTAACCAACTATCTAGCTACTGCCGGTAAAAAGGCCGACATTTTTACGCACGATGTGGTAATTCACGGGATTCGGGTTAGGGCGCTTACGAATAGCCCGCATTTGGCTGAATTTTGGAAAGAGAATTGGTATGGTGTTCCTGAGTGGAAACAGGTAACTGGCCACGAAGCCCCTGCAAAACCGCAAGTTTGGGTGTATGCGCTTGGTGGCGTTGAGGGGCAAGATGAAGCCGCATATTATAGTCACATTTGCAATACGATCATTTTCTTTAATACGGCTTATTATGGCCAATTGAAGAGCTGGGTGCTTGGAGCGGTTGGACGGGTTCTTGCTGACGATTATGGGGTCCATTCGATTCATGGTGCGTGCGTTGAAAAAGATAAAAAAGGCGTTCTGTATATCGCGCCAACGGGGACCGGAAAATCAACCAGTTCTTATGGACTGATGGGTTTTCCCAATACTCGATTTCATTCCGATGACTGGGTTTATATTCGATACGCGCTCACGATGAAAGATGGAAAAAAGATTTGTCCGAATCTCATCACTGCCGATGGTCAAATTGTGGCTAAAGGGTTTCGCACTTTTCGCTGGCTTGAAGAGAATGGCAAGCACGATGCCCAAGTGAAGGGGCTTGCACTCGACAACAAAGTGATCGAAACCACGAGTTCTCAAATCGACATGACGAAGCAAGTAGAAGCTTATGCCTATGTTTCAGAGAAGGTATTCTACCTCCGATGCAACTTGGTTGAAAGCTTTCCGCAATCGGCTTACTCGATTCTTCAAGCCAATCTCGAAAATGTGCCTGATGTGACCCCAGAATTCATGAAAGAACATGAACAAACGCTTGTCAACAATCTGAAGTCGATTCGAGAGGCCAAGCTTGATGTGCAGCAAAAATATTTTGAAAAGCAAGACGACACTAAAGTCAAGGATACGCTTGCCCGACTCTTTGCTTTTGAAAATGCGCGAGCCATGTTGGACATCACCAAAGTTTTTGAGAAAAATCAAATCTTCATCAATCCCCTCGAGCCGGTCAAGCTCTCGTCGATTATGCTTCTAAAGCGCAACTTTAAAGAAGACGATGTGCTCGAGACGCTTACCGAAGATCGCTTCATGGAACGGCTTTTGATTGGCGAAACGCCGCAAGGCAAGCGCGAGGTGGCTTATAATGGTTATCGCGCGGTTGACGAAGCCAAAGAGTTCAAATTCATTGAAAAGATTGAAAAAGCAAGCCAAGCCAATAAATCCCCGCTTTATCATATGTACCTTAAAGAAAAAGAAATTCCAGCAACCCTGGTAGAAGAGTTCGAGCTTTTCCGAGTGATGTTTAAGTCTTGCACTTGCTTCGACCTAAACACCATTCTTCAAAAAGATACCACGATTCCGGATCGAAGAACAGCTGTTGAGACGACGATGAAGGTGATTGCAAAGGCGATGGAGTCCAAGACAACCAATCTGAAGTTCAATATCTCAGATTATCGCAGCTTCATCGGATAATGATTTCTAACCAACGGGGGCTTGTTCACGACTAACGAGCAAGATTCGAGAGAGCTACGCTGGATTGAGAAGCAGCTTGCGGAATTGACGCAGCGGATTTGGCGTATTGAAAAGCGCCTCGGGATTTCGGACGAGGTTTTTTTGAATGAACGTTCACTAGAAGAATCTCGTTTAGAGCCCGACACGTCACGTCCAAAAACGGTTCCTGCATCAGAGGCCTCAGTGTCATCAAAAATTCCTGAGCGGCCTCTTTTCGAAACACTCCCAGAGCCGATTCCTCCGAGTCCAAGCCCTATCTCCATTTCAGAACCTACCTACCCAGAAAGATCGCACGCTCCATCCCCGATTTCGGCGGAGGCAAACGCACGCTCAAGATTCGAATGGGAAGCACTGGTCGGGGGAAAGTGGACGCTTTGGGTTGGATCGTTGGCTGTATTTTTAGCAGTTTCGTATTTCTTGAAGCTCGCGTGGAATGATATTAGTCCCGTCGGCAGGGTCGGGATCGGTTTCCTAGGTGGCCTTCTTTTCTTGAGCGGCGGCCTTGCGGCACGCACACGAGGAGAGCGGTGGTTTAGCGAGGGGTTGATGGGCTCTGGACTTGCGATCTTTTACCTTTCTACTTGGGGCGGCGTTAGCTATTATCATATCTTCTTGCCTCTTTCAGGAATGGTCATGATGGAGGCGATCACAGCACTTGGAGTGGGGCTTTCACTCTGGCTTGATGCGCAAGGCCTCATTATCCTGGCGACCTTAGGCGGCTTCCTTACTCCTGTGCTGCTCCAATCAGGTGGGAATACGTTGGCTCTTTTCTATTACGTTACGCTTCTAGATTTGGGCATTCTTGCCGTGTCACTTTTCAAGGGATGGCGAAGCGTGTCGTGGCTATCCTTTGTTTCCACAATTCTCTTGGTGTCAGGGCGCGCTCTTTCTGTTTGGACTGAAAACGAACGAACGCTTTATTTCGCATTTTCATCGATCTATTTCCTCATGTTTCTTTTTGTTTCAAGCTTTCATTCGCTTCTTCAAAATGAAGAGACCGAATCAGCAGATCTTCTTTTGTTTTTTGCCGATACGTTTGTCTATGCAGTTCTAGGTTACAAGATTGTCACGCCTTTATTGGGTGAACATCCAGCACTTTTCCCGGTAGCGCTCTCTTTATTCTTTGGTCTTGTCACGCTCCTTGTTCACTTGGCTGTTCCCAGAAACCGGAATCTTAAGCTTATTTCCCTCGGCTCAGCATTATTTTTTATCACGATTGCCGTTCCAATTGAATTAAAGCAAACTTGGATTGCCGTTGGTTGGAGTATCGAGGCTGCAATACTTCTAACCGTTGGCATTGCAGTAAAGAGCCATATTTTTAAGGGAGCAGCTCATATTGTTTGGTGGATATCGTTATTTGCATTGTTAATCAAGGTTCCATTTGTGGAGCCGATGCAACACATGCTCTTTGTGAACGAGCGCGCGCTACCATTGCTCATCAGCGTTCTGGCTACGGCATGGATGGCACTATTCACGGCCCTTCGAAAAGAGAACAAACTCCAAAAAATGTATACGGTTTATGTCTTTTATCCTGTGGTTCTTGGCGGATGGCTCTTGGCGCAGGAAACTTTTCTTGAATTTTCTTGGGTGAAAGCGCCAACTCCTGAAACCTGGGAAGCGGGAGCCATATTCTTTATTGCTGCACTCCTTGCAATTTACTCCGTGGTGATTTTTGCCTTGGGCATGTTTTGCAAAGAGTCAGTCCTTCGGCTTGCTGCGCTTACCGTGATCACTTTTGCCATCCTACTTCCGGTGGTCAACCAGGAAAGCACCACCGGCTGGAGGCCATTCCTAAATCTTCGATGGTTTAGCTACGTCACTGGCGTTTTGTCGCTTTTTGCTATTGCCTGGATGCTCAAGAAAGAGAAATCAATTTTAGACGAATCGGAAGAAAAGCTTAGCATGCCAATGCTCATTGCTATGCTTCTGTTCGCCTTGTGGGGAATGAGCGTGGAACTATACGAGACGTTTTCATGGATGGAGTTTCCTTCAGTTGAGAGTTGGAAAGATGGCGCTTTTTTCGCCATCGCGGCGTTGTGTGGGCTTTATGCAGCGATCATTGCGCACCTTGGTTTTGTCTGGAAAGAGAAGGCGATTCGAGGATTTGCGATATGCGTTGAGATTGTTGCCGTGATGCTCGTTCTTTTTCTGGCATTGTCAGCTGCAGATTCAGGCTGGGGTCCGGCCCTGAATCTTCGCTTTTTCGCTTTTGGGATAGTGACGGTAAGCCTAGCGTACTTAGCGATGCTGGCTAAAGGATCTGAAACTTCTGATTTTAGCCTAAAAATGGTTCCCGTTTTTGCAGCCATTATTCTTGGCATTTGGGGATTAACTCAAGAGACATATGAGTCATTTTATTTTTATCGCGCCCACTTTGGCGACCACTGGAATCGCGCGGCGCAAATGGGGGTCTCACTGGTCTGGACCCTATGCGCAAGCGGTTTGTTGGTAGAGGGAATGTGGAAACGGCATCCCTCTATTCGATTTTTCTCACTTGGATTTTTCGGGATCATTATCATCAAAGTTTTCTTTTTTGACCTTAGTTTTCTGGATACATCGTACAAAATTCTATCGTTTGGCGGTCTTGGAGTTGCGCTGATCGTGATCTCTTGGCTTTACAGTCGGTACGGTCGTAAAATGTTCACCTGACCGGTGCGCTTCCGATGAACGCGCTCCCGATCATCCTCATTTCACTTTGTTGCCTTGCAATCGCGTATCGCTATTACCATGCGTTCATCGCGTCCAAAGTGGCAGTGCTCGACGATGAGCGAAAGACCCCTGCGCACACGTGTTACGACGGCCAGAACTTTGTTCCGATGCGTCGCTGGGTCTTGTTTGGCCATCACTTTGCTGCAATCACGGGCGCTGGCCCGCTCATTGGGCCGGTCCTGGCTGCGCAGTTTGGCTTTTTACCAGGCTGGCTCTGGATTTTGGTCGGGGTTACGCTAGGTGGGGCGGTGCATGATTTTATGATTTTGGTTGCGTCGGTCCGGCGTGGGGGGAAATCCCTTGTAGAAATTGCTCGAATGGAAATTGGTCCACTTGCTGGAACGGTGGCGTCTATCGCGTTCCTATTCATCCTCGTCATTTCTCTTGCGGTCATGGGGCTCGTGGTGGTGAACGCGCTCTCTGAGAGTGCGTGGGCTACTTTTACGATAGCGATGACGATTCCGATTGGGCTATTCATGGGGTTCCGTCTATTCAAATGGCGTCCTGGCAGCACCCTATCCACTACAGCCATGGGAGTTGTGGCGCTCTTGGTCAGTTTGGTCGTAGGAAAGTTTGTGCCTGGAAGTATCATCGGGAAATATTTTGTTTTCAATCACCAACAACTTTCCGTGATATTGGCGCTTTACGGCTTTCTTGCAAGTGTTCTCCCAGTCTGGATGCTTTTGTGCCCTCGCGACTATCTCTCAGCGTTTATGAAGCTTGGCACCATCGGGCTCCTCGCGGTTGCGGTCATGATTGTCCATCCAACTTTAAAAATGGATCTCATCACTCCTTTTATCCACGGTGGTGGTCCCATCATCCCGGGGAAGATTTACCCATTTTGCTTTATCACGATTGCTTGTGGCGCCATTTCAGGGTTTCATGCGATGGTGAGTTCTGGAACAACTTCGAAAATGCTTGATAAGGAAAGCGATGCGCGTCTCATCGGATTCGGTGCCATGTTGTGCGAAGGTTTCGTAGCCGTCATTGCGCTGATTGCAGCATGCAGCCTATACCCTGCGGATTACTTTGCGATCAATGCACCCGCTGCAAAGTTTGCAGCGCTTCATATGCAAACCGTTAATCTGGATCAGTTGTCGCTGGCTGTGAAAGAGAATCTAGTCGGACGAACCGGTGGTGCGGTGTCGCTTGCGGTTGGCATTGCGCAAATCTTTGCAGGATTACCTTTTATGCGACAACTTATCGATTATTGGTATCACTTTGCAATCCTGTTTGAAGCGCTTTTTGTTTTGACGGTTGTGGATGCTGGAACGCGCGTCACACGATTCATTTTTCAGGAATCGTTGGGTAAAATTTACAAGCCGTTTGAGAAAACTGATTGGTGGCCTGGGGCAATCCTCACGTCAGCACTTGTGGCGTCTTTGTGGGGTTACTTTCTTTATACGGGAACGATTTCGGTTCTTTGGCCTCTTTTTGGAATCGCGAATCAGCTTTTAGCTTCTGTTGCCCTTGCCGTGGGAACTACCGTGATCATCAACGAGGGACGAGCCAAGTACGCATGGGTGCTCCTCGTCCCATTGGCGTTTCTTGGAACGACCACGATGTGGGCTGGCATCGAAAATATTTCAGTAAATCTCGTTCCAATGATTGCGGCCGGGCATCCATTCCAGGCTTACATCAATATTTCGCTCGATATCGCGATCATGCTTTGCGCAGTTATTATCTTTGCGAATGCAATGCTTCGATGGTGCAAAGTTGGACTAAGCGCTATTCGCCCTTAAACTTGGGGGCTCGCTTTTCGAGAAACGCCGCTGTCCCCTCAGTCTTGTCTTTGGTCGAGCAGATCGCAGAAAAGTAAGTTGCTTCAAGCTTAAGACCGCGATCGAGATCCACTTGCAGTCCTTCATGAATGGCTTTCTTTGCAAACGAAATGGCCAGGGGTCCCTTCGATGCAATCTTTGCGCCGATTTCTTTGGCAGCAGTAATGAGCTCGTTGTGCGGTACCACTTTTTGAACAAGTCCGATGCGAAGCGCTTCTTGTGCGTCTATCATGTCCCCCGTGAGAATGAGCTCCATCGCTTTCCCTTTGCCGATGAGCCTTGGAAGTCGCTGGGTTCCGCCAAAGCCCGGCGTGAGTCCCAGATTCACTTCTGGCTGGCCAAGCTTCGCCTTATCGGACGCAACTCGAATGTCACACGCTAGCGCTAGCTCGCAACCGCCGCCAAGCGCGTAGCCATTGATGGCTGCGATGACCGGCTTGTCGAGCTGCTCGATTTGCTTCGAAAGTTCTTGTCCCTGAAAGGCTCGTTCCAAGCCGCCAAGCGGCGTCAGCGTTTTGAGCTCACCAATGTCGGCTCCAGCCGAAAAAGCTTTCTCCCCTTCGCCCGTGATAATGATGGCACGCACTTCCGCGTCTTTGTTAAGAGCAGCAAGCAGGGCAGACAGCTCCATTTTTGCTTCGTGATTGAGCGCGTTGAGCACATCAGGTCTACTGATGGTGACCAAGGCCACCGGTCCAGTGGTTTCCACTTTCAGATGCTTGTAGCGAGTTGTCAACGACATCATTTTCCCTCCAAATTTAGCATAATTAGGGACAGTCCCCAATTAGAAACGCCCGCGTCCAGAGCGGTGATCGTGGAAAATACTACAATTTCTAAAACCTTAGTATTATGTTTTAGAGCAAAGGATGGCATCTCCTTTTACACGAACGGAATCAGCATGAAAGTGGTCTTAAATTTGGAGCTAGGAACTTATTTTCTCGACTTGAAGCCTATGCATCTAGAGCGACTGATGAAGACGTTTCCAAAGATTGAATTTGTGGCTGTCAAAAACGATGACCCGCGGTTTGCGGATGAAGTTCGAGATGCCGATGTCTTAGCGACACGCCCCTTCGGCGCAGATCGGTTTGCAGAAACGGTTAGACAGGCTGAAAAACTTCGGTGGGTGCAGTTCAGTTATGTGGGGGTTGCACCCGGCTATCTCGAGGCTGCAAAACAAAAAAGTTTCGTGGTTACCAACGCTCGAGGGCTTGCTTCTGAATCGGTTGCGCTGCACGCGCTCAGCTTGATTCTTGCTTTTGAGCGAAAGCTTTCCCTTGCCTTCCAATTTCAGCATGATCGCCATTGGGATCCGCGAACATTTTCTGAAACCGAATTCGGATTTGATGGGTTGAGGGGCAAGACTTTAGGAATAGTTGGCCTGGGGAGCATCGGAATTGCACTGGCCGAGAAAGCGGTTGCGCTTGGAATGCGCGTCCGGGGAATCAAGCGGAGCATCGGTCGACCCTCGCCATTTGTCGAGAAGGTGCTTCCGCTCCACGAGCTTCCTGAGCTTTTGAGCGTATCTGACTTTGTCGTATTGTCGATTCCCTTCTTTGAGGAGGCGCGCGAACTCATCGGCAAAAGCGAGTTTGCCATGATGAAGAAAAATGCGTTTCTTGTGAATATAGCTCGGGGCAAGCTTGTAGACGAAGACGCGCTCGTGAAAGCGCTCAATGATCGGGTCATCGCTGGCGCGGCGCTGGATGTGGTGGCCGACGAGCCGCTTCCACCCGAGAGTCCGCTTTGGACCACTCCCAATCTCATCCTGACGCCGCACATCGCGGTCCTCGATCGGCGCTACACGGATTCGCTCGTTGATTTGTTTGAAGAAAATCTGCGGGAATTTTTAGCAGGCAAACCGTTGAAAAATCAAGTAAATCTTACTTTAGGTTACTAGCTAGCGGTTCAATCCCCATGATTTTTTCGTTTATCGTTCCTAAGAAATAAATACAGAGTCCAGCGATTATAGTTTGTCCACCTGCAACGATGAGTAAAGTGTCATGCTCTTTTGGGTCTGCCTTTGCCAGCATTTCTTTCATAGTTGCCAGCAATGTTATTTTGCTTTTATCGTCCATCTCTTGATTCCCAAGAGCTCGGGTAAATGCAGCATCATAGATTAGTGTTTCAGGAGTTCCTTCCAAAAGGCGTGCTTTAAGTGATGCAGAGCCTGGGGTGTTACGAAGCAATGCCGTTGACAATCCTAAATACGCAGTACAGCTTTTCATTCCATTTAGCAGAGCCTTTGAAGTATCAATCAATTTTAATCATCCCCTTTTGGTTTAGTGAAGATTAGCCCGAAACCCTTACGTCCCCTCTTTGACCAAGAACCCCGCCCCCACTGCCGAGAAAACAATGTTCGGCACCCATGCCGCTGCAAACGGCGACAGCGTTCCGTGATCTCCTAAGCTCTTGAACGTGGCCACAAAGAAGTAATAAATCAAAATAATGAATACGCTCATGGCAACCCCGGCTGAAGAGGTGCTTCGAACGGGACGAATGCCGGAAGGCGCTCCCACCAAGGCAAAAACAAGGCACGCAAACGGAAGCGCCTCTCTAAGCCGATAGCGAACCCACATCGAGCGCACTTCGTCTTTATCCCTCAACGGATCGCGCTCCATCAAGGTGATCGTCTTTTTGAGAAGCGCATTATCCATTTCATCTGGGCCCCGCTCGAGCATCCCGACTTCGCGTGGATTTTGCGAAAGATCAAGCTCTGCGCTTGAGAAAGACAACTGCGATTGGAAAATTCCTTTTTCATCAAATTGGAACGTTTCTCCATTAACCAAGATCCACTTATTGTCTTTCCAAAATGCTTGCTGCGCATGGGTAATGCGCATGAGCTCTCCGTTTTTCGCATAGTCATTGATGACTGGTGCATGCATAATCCCGTCTTCTTCGTTAAAGCTCCTGGCGATCGTAATCCGTTCGGTTCCATCGCTGCTCTTCGAAGTGAACTTGATGTTTTCAAGTTGTGGGAAATGTCCAGCCGTGCGCCCAGATTCAACAATGACTTTTGCTTTATAGAGACTTTCGGGTCCAAGCTTAGCATTCAGAAAATAGCAAACGGCCGTTGCGCCAACGGAGAAAACGACCACTGGAACTAGCATTCGGTAAAAACTAATTCCGCCTGCTTTCATCGCAATCATTTCATGATCTACAGAAAGTCTTCCGAATGCTACAAGCGTGGAAAGTAAAACAGACATGGGAATGGTGAGTGCGATAAACGAAGGCATGCGGATGATGGCATACTCCACAACGGTGAAAAAGGGTACTCCGTATTGAATGACAAGATTTGCCATGTCAAAGATTGGCCCGGTAGCCATGAAAAGAACGGTAAACATGGCGATTCCAAAGAGAAATGGCCAGAGAAGTTCTTTGAAGATGTAACGATCGAGAATGGCTGCTTTCACGTTATAAGGAAAAACGTTCGCCAAGGTAGTGCTTTCTTGCAATCTCGTTATCTGCGATTTCTTGAGAAGTTCCAGCTACCAGAATGCGGCCGTCATTGATGATATAGGCGCGATCGGTTATCGAAAGCGTTTCGCGCACATTGTGATCGGTAATGAGGATTCCAATCCCTTTTGATTTCAGTTCGTATAGGATGCGTTGAATGTCGCCAATGGCAATCGGATCGATGCCGGTAAACGGCTCATCCAAGAGCAAAAACGAGGGGTCAGTTGCAAACGCACGGGCCAACTCCGCCCGGCGCCGTTCGCCGCCCGAAAGCGTGTTAGCCATTTGGCGGGCAACATCGGTAAGGCCAAACTGTGCCAATAGCGGTGGAAGTCGTTTAGCCTGATCTTCTTGACTCACGCCAACGAGTTCCCAAATCAGCTGAACATTTTCTTCGACCGTGAGGCGACGAAAGATGGATGGCTCTTGCGCAAGATAGCCAAGCCCAAGCCTGGCTCTCTTAAACATTGGGAGCATCGTGAGATCCTCACTTCCTAACAAAACTCTCCCCCTAGAAGGCTTCACAATGCCGACGATCATGTAGAAAGTCGTGGTTTTCCCAGCACCGTTTGGCCCCAGGAGCCCGACGATTTCTCCAGGAGCTACCGAAAGAGAAACACCATCCACCGCGTGCCGATCACCATAGCTTTTTGCAAGCTGCTCAAGAACAATATGGCGTCCCACAACAGGGGGCGTAAGATGGGCTTTGGGGATGAGGATTGAGTCGATCATGGTTTTACTTCTGCCTTAACGTGTCCTTTGATTCGGATGTCCTTCATGGTTTGATCAAGTACCATGCGGTCTCCCTGAACTTTGGTATTCAAGTGAACCATGACAACTCCCTTTGCCCCGTAGAACTTTTTTTCCTTGGCTCTCCACGTTAAAGTGCTGACCGTAACCTCTTCTCCTTGCTTTCCATGAAGAATGACCCCTTCGGGGAAAAAAATATCGTTGGTGGCAACATTAATAAACGCGACGGGTGATTTCATGTAATAACGGGGCTTTCCTGTGCTGTAAAGTGTTCCCGTAATTCCACTTGCCTTGGCCTTCTCTTGGGTCGATTCTATTTTTTTTGCGTGGATTTCCCAAAGCTTATTTTTTCCCGAGAATGCGGAATAAGAGGTGCCGTGCGCTTTCAATCCCGACGCAAAATTTTCGATTTTTGGAACTTGTTGCGCAACCGAGATGTGTGCTGTAAGCAAAAGGACGATCGCGAGTAGCTTTTTCACGGTTATAACGCAGCCGGGAGCTTGCCAGCGGCTTTGAGGCTTCCGTTAAGGGTGCGAGCCACTGCATCGACTAGGAGCGCATTCAAGTGGTAGGTGGTGAGTCGAACCGGGACTTTGGGGAGCAATGAAAGGTGATATGGATTGCCAAAGGCCACTACGCACTCCATTTCATTTTGAAGGCTAGGAAGCAACTTTCCCACATCATACTCGAGAAGCCG
>Ga0207160_1061_pt1 | contig 19052 bp, 18 predicted proteins | sample Alteio_BWMinHeat_21_FD_153510 | JGI IMG/M metagenome (GOLD analysis project Ga0207160, IMG submission 153510) | Enriched cells from forest soil in Barre Woods Harvard Forest LTER site, Petersham, Massachusetts, United States -... | ecosystem: Environmental > Terrestrial > Soil > Temperate forest >... | reverse complement strand
GATGAAGTTTTTGAAAACGAATTTAAGAGTCCGATACCCGTTAATCTTATTTTTACTACTGACGAAGAATTTTATTATGAACTGGTAAAAACATCTTCAACCAAAGAACATTTAGAGAAAATACATTTTGATTCACTAACAGATCATTCATTTGGTTCAGAAGAAGAAGTTTATAAAAGCCTAAAGCAACCTTATTTTATAGCCGAGTGGCGCGATGGTTTGTTTGACAAAGAAATTAATGCCCACTACCCTACCCATTTAATTGAAGAAAAAGATTTAAAAGGTATTTTACATAACCATAGTACGTATAGCGATGGTGCTAACACCTTAGCTGAAATGGCCGGCTATTGCAAGGAGTTGGGTTATGAATATTTTGGCATTGCCGACCACTCTAAAAGTGCTGTATATGCTAACGGCTTGAAAGAAGACCGCATTATTTTACAACATAAAGAAATTGACGAGCTGAATAAAAAACTCGCTCCATTTAAAATTTTAAAAGGGACTGAGTGCGATATTTTATATGATGGTTCACTTGATTACTCTAACGAAGTTTTAGCAAGTTTTGATTATGTCGTAACATCCATACACCAGCATTTTAAAATGGATGAGGACAAAGCAAGCGACCGTTTAATTAAAGCCATTGAAAATCCATATACCACAATTTTAGGTCACCCAACAGGGCGTTTGTTATTAGGTCGCCCGGGTTATCCTATCAATCATAAAAAAATAATTGATGCTTGTGCAGCTAATAATGTGGTGATAGAATTAAACGCACACCCTTATCGTTTAGACATTGACTGGCGTTGGATTCCTTATTGCATGGAAAAGGGTGTGAAAATTTCTATTAACCCCGATGCACACGAAAAGCAAGGTTTTCATGATATGCATTTTGGTACTTGTGTTGCCCGCAAAGGTTTACTATTAAAAGATTTTTGCTTTAATGCACTTAGCTTAACAGAAATTGAAAGTTTTTTGAAAGCTAAAAAGTAGGTTTAGGCTTATGGGTTATAACCAATAAGAGTGGAGAGAAAAATTGGTCTTACTTATTTGTATTATAAAATATTTATACTTTTTACCTATAACTTTCCCTTATTCGCCGACTTTTACAATCAACTAACCTATTTGCTATTTATAGAAAAAAGGCCCTTAAATATATTTGCGACGATAAAAATTAAAATACAGAAATATTATGATGAATTTATTTAAGCGTTTCAAAGACTTAGGAATTGAAGGCGAACAAGCAAAATTTTACGACAAAATGACTCGTGACCATCGCATTAGTGAAATGAAAAGGCAAGCAAAAGAGGTTGCTATGTATATTAAAGAGGGGGATTGTATACTTGAGATTGCACCCGGTGCCGGTTATCTTTCAATTGAACTAGCCAAACTTGGAAAATATAAAATAACCGGGATGGACATTAGTAAAGACCTTGTAGAAATTTGCATTAGGAATGCAAAGGAAGCTGGTGTTAAAATTGATTTTATACAAGGAAACGTTTCCAACATGCCTTTTAATGAAAACGCGTTCAACTTTATTATTTGCGTACTTGCATTTAAAAACTTTAAAGAACCACTTAAATCATTACAAGAAATGTATCGAGTTTTAAAACCAGGTGGTACAGCCCTGATTATTGACTTGAATAAACAAGCAACAATGAAAGTTACGAAAAAAGTTGCAGAAAATATGGGGCTAAAAGGGCTAAAAGCATATGTAGCTGCTGCTATCCAAAGAAGTGGTGCATATAGCAAAAAAGAATTTGAAACTTTTATCTCAGAGACAGAATTCAAAGATTATGAGATTAAGAACAACGATATAGGGTTTTCAGTCTTCTTAAAAAAGACCTTATAATTAAAAAATTTAGATTAAATATTTTTGTTTGCGTTAGTGATGCCGATGGAAATCCCTTTGAAGTAAAATGACAGTAAATTTTACTTCTCCCACTTATCTACAATAGCAGAGGCAACTGCATTGCCAACTACGTTGGTAGCAGAGCGCCCCATATCGAGCAATTGGTCAACTGCCAGTAATAAAAGTAAACCCTCGGTTGGTATATGAAACATGCTTAGCATGCCTGCAATTACAACTAATGAGGCGCGAGGCACACCCGCCATGCCTTTACTGGTAACCAATAAAATAAGCATCATTTTTATTTGGTCGGCAAAGGAAACATCAATGCCATACATTTGTGCTATGAACATGGTTGCAAAAGTCATGTACATAATGGAGCCATCCAAATTAAAGGAGTAACCCAAAGGCAATACAAAACTTACCGTGCGGTTGCGCAAGCCAAAATCTTCTAAACGTTCAATAGTTTTAGGCATAGCAGCTTCTGAACTCGCTGTACTAAAAGCAAGCAACACGGGTTCTTTTATAAAAGAGAAAAGTTTGAAGAAGTTGATTTTAAATAAAGTGCAAATGCCCATTAAAACTACAAAAACAAAAAATAATAAGCCGCCGTAAAAGCAAGCAATTAAATAAGCGTAGCTTTTTAGCACACCGGGGCCTTGCTGAATAACAACGGCCGTTACCGCACCAAAAACTCCAACGGGAGCGGCCTTCATAACATAATTGGTAACCTTAAACATGGCATGCGAAACCGCATCAATAAACTCAATAATAATTTTGCCTTTGCTACCAAGCGATGCTGATGCTACACCAAAAAACAAAGCAAAAACTACAATAGGCAGTATTTCGTTATGCGCCATGCTATCAACCACACTTTCGGGGATGATGTGAGCGATAAAATTTTTTGCGGTTTGTGCCTGTGCTTTAACTCCATTATCGGCACCAGCCTCAGGCATATCAATATGAATTTTTTTACCGGGCTCAAACACATTTACAATTACTAAGCCAATGCTTAAGGCAATTAAAGTTGCTGTAGTAAAATAAACGAGGGTTTTAACGCCCATTCGTCCCACAGTTTTAAAATCGCCTATTTTGGCTACCCCCACTACCAGTACTGAAAACACAAGGGGTGCAATAATCATTTTAATAAGTCGTAAAAAAATATCGCTTAATAAAGAGAAAGGTGATGAGGCTTCTTTCTTTTGCAGTTTCTCATCTCTATCAAGTTGTTTGGCTAAAAATTGTTGTTGTTTTTGAGGTAAAGCAGAATTAGTTACAACTGTATTTTGTTTTATATCGGCAAAGGTGCTTGTATAGTTTTTATTGATAACCGCACCAACCAAAACGCCCAATAACATAGCAATAAGAATAGAGAAAATAAGGGCATTTTTTTTAAGCATAAATGAGTTATAGAGATTTATTTTGCGCCTACTTTGCGTTTACTTTTTCGCATTTGCCTTTTTGCGTCTTTAGTTGCCTTCTTTATATATTTTTTATCCTCGGCAGCTAATCTGCGACTAATCTCGTGGGTGGGTTTATTGGTTTTAGAATCTACATTGGGGTTAAAAGCATCGCGGTGTTTTTTTCTACCAAACTTCCTCCACATTCTTTTATGCTCCGGTGTTTCGGTAAAATTTTGAGCAAGTAGAGGCTCTGCTGCTATTCCGAAGAAAATCAGTAAAACCCAAAAAATATGTTTCTTCCCGAACTTCATTTTTATTTCATGTTTGTAAATTGCAAAGGTTGCTCATAATCTTTACTGCGTAAAAGGGCTATTACCGCTTGCAAATCGTCTATTTTTTTAGCACTTACACGTATAATGTCATCCATTATTTGCGAAGTAACTTTAAGTTTAGCTGCCTTTATATCAGCATTTATTTTACGGCAAGTTTCTTTCTCTAAGCCATTTTTTACTTTCAATTCTTTCTTAATAAACATGCCCGATGGGTAGTAGTCTTTACTATCATCCAAACAACGTGGGTCTAATTTTTGTTTCATCATACGACTGCGTAATACATCAACTATAGATTCTAAACGCATATCGTTCTCAGTTGTTATGTTAATGGCATAATTTTTTTTATCTAAATCAATTTCTGTTTTAGAGTCTTTAAAATCAAACCTTGTCACAATCTCTTTTCGAGCTACATTTATGGCGTTATCAAGCAACTGAATATCGGCTTTGCTGGCTATATCAAACGATGGCATGGTACTAAATTTGCACTAAATATAATACATTGTTTCTACCCATAAATACAAAGCTTTTATTAAATTTGCTACTCATTTTTAATTTCTATGGAAAAAGAATATTACGCTCACCCCACTGCTTTTATTGATGAGGGTTGTGTTATTGGCAAAGGCACTAAAATATGGCATTTTAGCCATTTAATGCCTAATTGCAAGCTGGGTGAGGGTTGTAATTTAGGTCAAAATGTAGTGGTGTCGTCGGATGTGGTATTGGGTAAAAATGTTAAAGTTCAGAATAATGTATCTATTTATACCGGTGTAGTTTGCGATGATGATGTATTTTTAGGCCCTGCCATGGTTTTTACCAATGTAATAAACCCACGCAGTGCCATTAACCGCAAAAGCGAGTATGCCAAAACGCACGTGGGTAAAGGAGCCAGCATTGGCGCTAATGCTACTATTGTTTGCGGACACGATATTGGAGCCTACGCTTTTATTGGTGCAGGTGCGGTGGTTACTAAAACGGTTCCGGCTTATGCTTTGGTAGTGGGTAATCCTGCCAGACAAATGGGATGGATTAGCGAATATGGGCATCGTTTAGAGTTTGATAAAGACAACATTGCTATTTGTAAAGAAAGCAAAGCAAAATATAAATTAGAAAACGGGGCAGTTACAAAACTATGAGTAAAATAAAATTTGCAGTTATAGGTCAGGGGCACATTGGTAAACGTCATGCCGAAATGGTGCGCCGTAACCACCATTGCGAACTTGTTGCCGTTTGCGACACCTTGCCAAAAGAAAAATTAGGCCTAGAAGATTTAAAAGAAAAATTTTATAGTAATGTAGATGATTTATTAAGAGCTCATCCTGATTTGGAAGTGGTTAATGTTTGCACCCCTAATGGTTTGCATGCCGAACACTCCTTAAAATGTTTAGATGCGGGTAAAAATGTGGTGGTTGAAAAACCAATGGCGCTTACCAAAGCCGATTGCGAAAAAGTTATTTATGCAGCCTTACACAACCACAAAACGGTTTTTTGCGTAATGCAAAATCGTTATTCCCCCCCTTCCGTTTGGTTAAAAGAAATTATAGATAACAAAACATTGGGTGATATTTACATGGTCCAGTTAAACTGTTATTGGAACCGTGATGAACGTTATTATAAAAAGGGCGGATGGAAAGGCACACAAGATTTAGATGGTGGTACTTTGTTTACCCAATTCTCTCATTGGGTTGATATTATGTATTGGCTGTTTGGTGATATAGAAAACATACAGGCTAAGTTTGCCGATTTTAATCATAAAAACTCAACAGCCTTTGAAGATAGCGGCTTTGTAAGTTTTGATTTTGTAAACGGAGGCATGGGCAGTATAAATTACTCAACCGCCGTATGGGATAAAAATTTAGAATCATCATTAACCATTGTTGGAAGCAAAGGCAGTATTAAAGTTGGCGGACAGTATATGGATGTGGTAGAAACCTGTAACATTAAAGATTATAGCATGCCATCCTTAGCAGAAACTAATCCTGCAAATGATTATGGAGCCTATAAAGGATCGGCCAACAACCACCACAACGTAATTGAAAATGTTGTAAACACACTTACAGGAAAAAATAAAATTACTACCAACGCTTTAGAAGGTTTAAAAGTGGTTGATATTATTGAACGCATTTATGCGCTACGCCCTGCATCTGTAATAAAAAAATAAATTATAATATAAAATTGTGCTTATGAGTATCTACGATAGAATAATTAAGAAAGACGCTAAAATTGCCGTTATTGGATTAGGATATGTTGGCTTGCCTATTGCTTTAGCCTTTGCTAAAAAAGTAAAAGTAATTGGTTTTGATATACACGAAGGGCGTGTAAATATGATGAAAAAAGGCATAGACCCAAGTAACGAACTTAGCAAAGAAGATTTTAAAAACTCAGACATACAATTTACTCATAAGTTAGAAGATTTAAAAACAGCCAACTTTTTTATTGTGGCTGTGCCAACCCCTATTGATGAACACAACTTACCCGATTTAAAACCCTTACTAGGCGCATCAACTACGGTTGGTAAAGTTTTAAAGAAAGGTGATTATGTAGTTTACGAATCAACCGTATATCCCGGTTGTACCGAAGAAGATTGCATCCCAGTTTTAGAAAAACTTTCAGGTTTAAAATTTATAAAAGATTTTAAAGTAGGCTACTCACCAGAACGCATAAACCCCGGTGATAGAGAACATACTATTACAAAAATTTTAAAAGTAGTATCAGGCTGCGATAAAGAAAGTTTAGATAACATATCTAAAGTATATGAAATTATTGTAGAGCCGGGTACACACAAAGCCGCATCGATAAAAGTTGCCGAGGCTGCTAAAATAATTGAAAACACACAGCGTGATGTAAACATTGCGTTAATGAATGAGCTTTCTATTATTTTTTCTCGCATGGGCATAAACACATACGATGTGTTAGAAGCAGCAGGAACTAAATGGAATTTTTTAAAATTTTTTCCGGGTTTAGTTGGCGGACATTGTATTGGTGTTGACCCTTATTATTTAACTTACAAAGCGGAATCGCTTGGTTATCATGCACGTGTTATTAATAGCGGGCGTTATGTTAATGATAGCATGGGCTTCTACATTGCAAAAAACTTAGTAAAAAAAATAAGCTCGCAAGGCAAAAATATTTCTAAAAGTAAAGTGCTTGTAATGGGTGCTACTTTTAAAGAAGATGTAAGTGATATACGTAACAGCAAAGTAGCTGATATTGTAAAAGAATTAAAATCGTTTAGCGTTAAGGTTGATGTGGTTGACCCACATGCTGATAGCGAGGAGTTAAAACACGAATATGGTTTTGGTTTAAGTAAAATTGCCAAAGGCTATGATGGTGTTATTGTAGCTGTAAATCACAAAGAGTACAAAGTGCTTGATGAAAAATATTTTAAATCAGTACTAGCCAGTAAGGGTGTGTTGGTAGATGTGAAGGGCATGTACCGTGGCAAAATGAAAAATTTAATTTATTGGAGTTTATAATTTAAAAGTATATCAATATGAAAGTTTTAATTACAGGTGGTGCAGGTTTTATAGGTTCTCACGTAGTGAGGTTGTTTGTAAACAAATATCCAAACTATCAAATTTATAATTTAGACAAACTTACCTATGCGGGTAACTTAGCTAACTTAACCGATATTGAAAACAAACCTAATTACACTTTTGTAAAAGGAGATATTGTTGATGCCGATTTTATTAATAAACTTTTTGCCGAACATAAGTTTAATGCGGTAATTCATTTGGCAGCTGAAAGTCATGTTGATAGAAGCATTACAAACCCATTGGAGTTTGTTTACACAAACGTTATTGGTACCGTTAATTTATTAAACGCAGCTAAAGAGCAATTTAAAAAAGATGCCGCATCGTTTAAACGCTTTTACCATGTAAGTACCGATGAAGTTTACGGCACACTTGGCGATACCGGTTTGTTTACTGAAACCACTGCTTACGACCCACATAGCCCTTACTCGGCATCTAAAGCAAGTTCTGATCATTTTGTAAGAGCTTATCACGACACCTATAAATTCCCTGCTGTTATTTCTAACTGCTCAAATAACTATGGTCCGTATCATTTTCCGGAGAAATTAATTCCGCTTTGCATTAATAACATTAAAAACAATAAACCATTGCCAATTTATGGCAAAGGCGAAAACATACGCGATTGGTTATTTGTTGAAGATCATGCACGTGCCATTGATGTTATTTTTCATAATGCTAAAGAAGGTACTACTTATAATATTGGCGGACATAACGAATGGACTAACATTGATGTTATACGTTTACTTTGCAAGATAATGGATAAGAAACTAAACCGTGCTGCGGGTACAAATGAAAAACTAATAACTTTTGTAAAGGACCGCGCAGGACATGATTTGCGTTATGCTATCGATTCATCAAAACTACAAAACGAATTAGGTTGGAAACCAAGCTTGCAATTTGAAGAAGGTTTAGAAAAAACGGTAGACTGGTACTTAGCTAATGAAGAATGGCTTACTAATGTAACTTCGGGAGCTTATGCTAACTATTACGAAGGGCAGTATGTAAAGAGATAATCTTCTCTTTACATTATATCTTCCATAATTAAATTTCACTCTTTTTAGATAACGCAAATACGCGGGTAATGTTAAAGCCTATGCGCACAGCCATCGATTTCCAGCTGGTAGTTGTTGTCGTTAAATAACTGTTTTCCATAATACCATAAGAGTTTGTTGCAAATAATTGAAACACGTGTCCTCCAGTTTCAATTTCCCAACCTATACCCATTGAGTTATAATAGGTAATTCCTGCTGCTGCATAATCTGTATTTAAACGATACCCGTACTCGAAAATAATAGCCTGACGTTTGTTATATTTAACTCTGGCAACTCCCGTTATAACAAAACAATCATTTTTTGAAAGACCATTAACATCGCCAACTAAATTATAATGCACATAAGCAGGTGCTACTTGTAAAGATAACCAAGGAGTTACTTTGCAGGCAATAATTAATTCGTGTACAAACGATAATCTATCAGATACGCTATTATAAAATTCAACCGGTTCGCCGGTAGCCTGTTTATTAAAAGTATGATAAACACCACCAAAATAAGTAATGGTAAACGGAAAGCCATGTTTTACCTGACGTATAATTTTGCATTTAAAAAAACCTTCGGCCGTTTTATTTTCTATACATCTTGATACACCAATCATCCAACGTCCATCATGACTATACTCTAAACTAAGCATTAAGTTGGCAGGTCCATCTATGCCCCAAGCATTATTAGCACCCGAGTTAAGTGGTCCAAATCTGTGCGAAATACGAAAATCTAAGCAGCGCCTGCCTAATATTTCTGATGTATGAAAGTTAATGTTACGTGTTGATTTAAAAGTAGAAGGCACATATTCTTTTTCTTTTTTCTCATCTACAAGGCTTAACAAATCAGGTTCTCCGGATGAACTGGTTGACACCACGGGTTGTTCCTCTTTTTTAGGTTCTTCAACAGGTTTTGGTTGTTGAATGGGTTTAGTTTGTTCAACAGGCTTTGTATTTTCAGTAACTGAGTTATCAAACGGAATTTTTAAATCTTGTCCAACTATAATACCCTTACTTGCACTAGGATTTTCTTTTAAAATAGTATTTACATCTACATTATAAATTTTAGAAATGCCGTATAAACTTTGCGCATGAGCTACTTTGTGCAGGTAGTATTTTTTACCATTAATAGTAGTAATGTTTTTACTTTTTGCCGGGGCAGGAGTTTGGGCGCATACGGCGCCAGTATAAGATAAACAAAGAACAAACAATGACAGACGTACTAATTTCCTGTTGAAATTAAATATGGTTGATTTCATAGATTTAGTGAGAGAGAGAGATTTTAAAGATTTAGTTATGATTTGCACCATGAAGAATCCAGTTTCTTAAAATAAGCATTTCGCAAGGTGTAAGTGGTGGATTACCCGATACCGGCATTAGGTGAGCTCCAGTTCCATTTATATCGTTCCAGGCTGTAGAACCTGTTAAACCACCACTACAAACCGAAGCAATACCAGATCCATGGGAACCTGAACTTCCGTAAAATGTGTAATCGTTATTAGGCGCTGTATTTCCGGCAGCATGGCAAGCACCGCTGGCAGAACATTTAGATGCTATAATAGGTGCTATATCAACACTATAAGAGATGCGAGTGCTTGTGTCAACTACCATACAAGGGGCTGTTGCAACAACAGGATGTATAGTTGCCCAATTGTTCCAGGTACACGAAAAAAGTGTTAGTCCTAGAGCTGCAATAACAACTAAAATTTTCTGCTTGGTTTTCATGAGTTTTGTATTTTTATTATCAAATTGTAGTCTATTTTAATTTCATTTTTTAGCCTATGGATTGATGCCACAAATATAAACTAAAAGCGTCTTAAATACATAAGACGCTTTTTTTAGTTAAATAGTTGCCTATGGTTTAATAAACCATTAATTTTTGAGTGTTTTGTTGTCCATTTACAGTAAGTTTTACCATATATAAGCCTTTTGCTAAACCTGTAGGTAAATGTACATCGTTAGCCTGAACACCAACTTCTTGAGTTGAATTTAACAAATCAGCCACTAACTCACCATTCAGGTTGTAAAGTTTAACCGAAACTGCTCCACGCTCTCTTAAAGTATAAGTTACACGTACATTATCAGTTGCCGGGTTAGGATACAAACTAAGTTCGTTAACATTATCAACATGTTTATCAATTCCTGCACCACTTGCAAGCGTTAAAGTATAAGCTGTTACACCAGATACTTTATCCCCACCTGTGCTACCATCGCCATTAGCCCCAAGAACATCGGCATAAATATAACCTGTTCCGGTAGTAGGGGCTTTCCATGTAAAGACAAAAGGCGCATTAGAAGTTTCATGGCTTGTATGAGATGCACAAGTCGGATACCCACCATTGCCAGAAGCAGGCCAAATTTTAGTGTTGGTTCCTACCGCTACTCCCCATGTACCAAAATCGGCAACTGAGGTTGTAGTTGCACTTTGTGAGTTTATAATTTCGGTATTAAAGCCAAACTTTGTATAACCACTACCTGTAGGAGTTACCGTAATTGTATAGGTTGTACCTGCAACATAGGTTCTGGCAAAGCCAGTACCCCCAAAAACCGGAGAAGTTGTTATAGCTAATGTAGGAGTTGATGAACCACCACTATGACAAGCTGAACATTGACCACCCGAACCCGGACCGCCATCAACCGGAGAACCCGACCAGTTAGCAACACCTGCACTATTAATAACTGTAGAGGCTGATAAAATTAAGATGGCTGCGCCACTTATAATTGGTAAAATAACTTTTTTGTTCATGATATTTTTAATTTTATGGCACAAATTTACCATGTATTGCTGGAGCAATTCTGAAGATTTAAAAATAAAGTTGAAAAAAATATCTTAAAATATTTTACTTTGGCGGTCATTATGAACACATCTATTCTGCTTGTTGAAGACGAAAAACTCTTGAGCGAATCCATTTCTCAGTATCTTAGTAATAGTGGCATTACTTGCACCCAGGCATATACTTATAATTCGGCCGTAAATAAAATAGCTGAATCTGAGTTTGACTGTATTGTAATTGATATAGGTTTACCCGATGGCTCGGGCATTGATTTAATAAGTTATATTAAAAAGAAAAAAATAGAGGCCGGTTTAATCATTATTTCAGCAAGAAATTCGGTAGATGATAAATTAGAGGGGTTTACCACAGGTGCTGATGATTTTATTGTTAAACCTTTTCATTTATCCGAACTAAATGCCAGAATAAATGCCATTATACGCCGGAAAAAATTTAATGGTAAAGAAGTTTTAGAATTTCATGAAATATCGGTGAGATTGGAAAGCAGATCTGTTTTTGTAAAAGAAAATAAAATAAATCTTACCAAAAAAGAGTTTGATCTTTTGGTATATTTTATTTCGAATGCTAACAAAATTATTACCAAAGATGCCATTGCTTATAACCTTTGGAAAAACAATGCCGACCTAGCTATATCTAGCGACATAATATATACACACATAAAAAATTTACGAAAAAAATTAATAGAAGGCGGTTCTAAAGATTATGTAAATGCCATTTATGGCATTGGTTACAAGTTTGGCGAGTAAAATATAGCCATGAAACTTTTATATAAAAACATAATAATTAATTCGCTGGCATCGCTTTTAATAATATGTTTTGGCGGCATTATTACTTATTTTTTTATTGTAAATAAAATAAAGCAAGAGTCGTATGAGCACTTAACCAGTGAAAGAATATCTGTTGAGGAAAAATTAAAAAAAGGTTTATCCCCTAATGAACTTCAGAACAACATAGGTGACGAAATTATTATAAAAGAAATTTCTGCGCCATCAAACAAAAAACCTTTTTTTACAACCGTAGCTAAAGAAGAAGAAGCGAATGAAGATTACGAAGAAGGGGAGGCCGAATTTGAAGCACAGGCCATTGTATTTGATTATAGTGTAAATAATAAATATTATAATATAACCATTATAAAATCATATGACAATGATGAGGCTTTAGGAGAAAACATATTAAATGCCGTTATGATTTCGGCTATTTTAATGGTTTTGGCTATTGTATTTATTAACACCTTTATTTACAGAAAGATATGGGCACCTTTTTATTTTACATTAAAGGTGCTTAAACATTTTACTATTTCAAGGAGAGACACCTTAACATTTCCAAAAGCAAAAACAGCAGAGTTTGAACAACTTAACAATGCCATTACACTAATGGCCGAAAAAATATCGCACGATTATTTATCGTTAAAAGAATTTACTGAAAATGCTTCGCACGAAATACAAACCCCTTTAGCCGTTATTAATTCGAAAATAGAAATGTGTTTGCAAGACACGCAACTTAGTCCGCAACAAGCTAAAATGCTTATGGAGGCAAGCTATGCGGTAAACAACTTAGTTAATTTAAATAAAGGGTTAATTATACTTACCAAGTTAGATAACAACCAGATTGACGCACCTGTAGACGTAAATATCAGTAAAAAAATATATAGCCGACTTAACCTGTTTGAAGATTTTATTCAGGAAAAAGATATAGATGTAAACTTGAAAATAGACGATAGTGTTGTTGTAAAAATAGACCCCGTTTTAGCCGGTATACTTTTTGACAATTTGATAAAAAATGCCATAAAACATAACCTACCAAACGGAGGGAAAATTAACATAGAAGTAACTAAGGAACTTATTAAAATAGCAAATACAGGAGCGCAACCCAAAGTTAATACAGATAAATTTTTTGAACGTTTTTATAAAGAAGGCAGTACAGAATCATTAGGTTTAGGATTGGCTATTGTTAAAAAAATATGCGATATATATCATTTCAATATTTTGTATAGTCATAAAGATGGGCTGCATACAATTACATTAAACATAAAACAAGTTTAGCGTTATTAAATGCTAAAATCAGATTATCTTCAGATTAGTCGGTTACTTTTGCTAAAGTAATTTGAATAGAAATGAAAACGATAACTCGCAAAGAGTTTATTGAGCAAGTAGGTGTAGGTGCGGCTGTATTATTTGTAGCGGCGTGTGCAGGTAGTTGCCAAAAAACAAGTAGTTCTCCATCAGGACCCACTAATGTAAATTTTACAGTTGATGTTTCAACAGGTGCACTTGCTACAAATGGGGGTTATTTAATACAAAGTGGTGTAATTGTTGCCCGCACAACATCCGGTTCTTTTGTGGCTGTATCGGCTACCTGCACACATTCAGGAGGAACATTAGGTTATAATAGCTCAAGTAATATATTTCAGTGCCCCTTACATGGGGCTACTTTTAATACAAGTGGTGTTGTAACAGGTGGTCCGGCTCCAACAAACCTGCAAGCATATAAAACAACACTTAGCGGTAACTCATTACATGTGTACTCGTAACAGTTAATTTAATCAAAATAAATTTCCTTTTATTTACCATAGGAGTTTACCTTTGTGTTTTACAATTACATGCTCCACTTTTATATCCATGAAAACAAAATTTAATCTTTTTCTTATCCTTTATTTTATTTTTTTAGTTAAAGTTAGTAAAGCACAAACCTTATTTCAAAAAACATTTGGTGATTCTCTTTCTGAATATTGTTTTTCGGCCAAACAAACCAATGACAAAGGTTTTATTTTGACCGGTTATACAAAAAGCTACGGCACAGGAGGTAACAACTTTTATATTATTAAAACAGATTCTACATCCAATATTATATGGTCGAAAATTTATGGTGGACCACTGGATGATGAAGCTTATTCTATACAACAAACTACTGATGGCGGATATATAATGGCAGGGTACACTAAAAGTTTTGGTATACAATATTATGATGCCATTTTATTGAAAACAGATGCTAACGGGGATACCCTTTGGACAAAAACATACGGTGGATTAGGTTCTGATTATGGAAATACCGTTACCCAAACAAATGATGGCGGGTACATTATGGCAGGTTATACAACCAAAACTACCATTAGCGGGGATACAGCAAGCATGTATTTGGTAAAAACCGATGCGCAAGGTAACCTGCAATGGCAAAAACTACTGGGGGCGGGAAATCAGGTTACCGATGCTTATTGTATAAAGCAAACAGCAGATAAAGGTTTTGTAATTACGGGTTATACAAATGGCTTTGGGGAGATTAATGGCGATGCTTTTCTTATAAAAACAGACTCATTGGCTAACCCTGTTTTTACAAAAACTTATGGATATAAAGGTGCTGATTGGGGTAACTCTATTTGGCTGACAAATGATGGAGGATATATTATAGGAGGCTCCTATAGCACAGATAGCACTAGCATTGATATAGATACTTATATTATAAAAACAGATGCCAACGGAGATACACTTTGGACAAGAACATTTGGTGGAACAAGCAGTGATTATGGGCAATCTATTAAACAAACAACTGATGGAGGATATATTTTAGGTGGTTATACAAATAGTTTTGGCAATGGCAGTTACGATGCATTACTTATAAAAGTAAATGCAAACGGAGACACCCTTTTTACTAAAACATTTGGCGGAACAAGTGATGATGAAGCCAATTCGGTTTTACAAACAACTGATGGTGGTTATATGTTAGCCGGACAAAGCAACAGTTTTGGTAAAGGAAATTACGATTTTTATACCGTAAAAACAGATGCGAACGGAAATGGTAATTGCTATCAAACAAATGTACATGCAGTTAAAAAAACTTCAAAGACTATAGTAAGAAATGTAAGTGTTTTACAAAATGCACCTGCAGCTTCAAAATTAAACGCATCGCCCAATATATATACAGGGGCTACACCTACTGATGTTTGCAATTCTATTGGTATATCTACATTTAAAAACGGGTTATCAGCTTTAAACATATTTCCTAACCCCAATAATGGGTTATTTACTCTTTCGTTTACTGATTTGAATGAAGAGATTGTAAAGCTTTTTATACAAAACATTTTGGGAGAAACAGTTTATATAACTAATACAGTTACAAATAGAAAAATTGATTTACAACATTTAATAAATGGCACATACTTTGTCCGTATACAAACAGCAAGTGAAAATTACACCGAAAAAATTATAATTGCTAAATAAAATCAGCTTTTATACAGAATTAACTTATACTTTTGTCAATAACAAATAAAAAAATTTATGAAAAAAGTATTTTTAGTAGCAACTGCCTTTATTGTAGTTAATATAACTCAGGCTCAAATTTACATGGGTAAAACTTGTGTAACACACTTCTTTTCAAAAACATCGATGAAGGACATTGAGGCCAGTAGCAACACAGCAAAACCTGTTTTAGACGCAGCTTCGGGCAGTTTTCAAATGCGTATACAAAATACATCTTTTAAATTTGAATCTTCTTTTATGCAAGAGCATTTTAATGAGAATTACATGGAATCGGAAAAATATCCATATGATACTTTTAAAGGAAAAATAAACGAAAAAGTTGATTATACTAAAGATGGTGAATATAAAGTAACCTGTACCGGCACTATGGAAATGCATGGAGCTACACAACAAATTACTACTCCAGGCACTTTAACTGTTAAAGGAAAAGAAATTACTATAGTTTCTAAATTTAAAGTTAAACCCGCTGATTATAAAATTAAAGTGCCTTCGCTTTATGTAAAAGAAATTGCCGAAGAAATTGATGTAGACATTAACACTGTGATGGAGCCTTACAAAAAATAAAATTAGTGTGATTTAAGTCTATCAAAAAAGTTCTGCTACACAGGGCTTTTTATTTTTTACCTTCTAATTTTCCTTCTATAAAATTTTGTAATTCTTGTTTTATGGGGGAAGGAATAAACGAACCAATAATTTCGGTACAAACTGCCGGGTTTTTTATTAGTGTACATGCTTGTTTGGCAAATGTAAGTTTTGTTTGTTCGCTTGAAAACAATGATAAAATTTGTTTTATTTGAGTTGCATTATATGTGTTGCTTTGCAACATGGCAAGGGCTGCACTTAGTTTAGCTGCATCGGTTGACTGAGAAGCTATGTTATTAAGTCCTGCTTCAAATGCCGAAATTGTTGGTGTTGACACAGGTTCGGGGGTTGGGACTGTAGTTGGAACAGAAGTCAAATTTTGTGTGTTGGTTGGCAGATTTGTATTTGGAGGGTTTAATTGATTTTGAGCATCTAAAAAACCATCTATTTCTTTTTCAGAAACATAATCGATAGTATGCTTTTTTTTGCCCTTTCTATTTAAACCAAAAACGCACTCTTTTCCGGTTCTGAAAAAAGTAATAGTGGTGTTTGCATCTTTCAATCTTTTGTTTTCGAAAATAACTTTAACCTGATATGCCTTTAAATCTAAACCCACTACCCTAACATTGGTTGCAGGGGTTTGGTTTTCTTTTAGTCCATCTAATATGAGCGTAAAGGGTTGACCTTCGTTACTAAAAACAACCAAATTGTTTACTATCTGAGCCTTCATAGCCAATTGTACCGCACAAAAAACGAGTACAATAAGTAAATTGCGGAATTTCATAAGTTTGATTATTGTTGTAAACAAATATAACTATTCTATTTCTTTTATTTTGTGTAAACAACAAATAACTATTTTTGTACATGCAAGAAAGTATCTTAATATTAGATTTTGGTTCTCAGTTTACGCAACTTATAGCGCGCCGTGTTAGAGAACTTAATGTTTATTGTGAAATTCACCCGTACAATAAAATCCCTGAAATAACTGCAAATTTTAAAGGGGTTATTTTATCAGGTAGTCCGCATAGTGTACGTGAAGCCGATGCTCCAAAGCCCGATTTAACGAACATAAAAGGCAAATTACCCTTATTAGGAGTTTGTTATGGTGCTCAATATTTAGCTCATTTTTTTGGCGGCGAGGTTGCCCAAAGCAACACCCGCGAGTATGGCAGAGCCCATTTAGAATTTGTAAACAGCAAAAACGAATTATTTAAAGACATTAGTGATGACTCGCAAGTGTGGATGAGTCATGCAGATAGCATTGCCAAAATACCCGATAACTACGAAATTATAGCCAGTACACATGATGTAAAGGTGGCAGGCTTTCATGTGAAGGGCGAGAAAACATGGGGCATACAGTTTCACCCGGAAGTTTATCATAGCACGGAAGGACCTAAAATCCTTAAAAACTTTGTGATTGATATTTGTGGTTGTGCAGGTAGCTGGACATCAACTTCTTTTATTGAAACAACGGTTGCCGAACTTAAAGCAAAAATTGGTACTGATAAAGTTATACTTGGTTTATCTGGCGGGGTTGATAGTACTGTAGCTGCTGTATTGCTGCACAAAGCCATTGGTAAAAACCTGCATTGTATTTTTGTAGACAACGGTTTACTTAGAAAAAATGAATTTGAAACTGTATTAGAATCATACAAACATATGGGCTTAAACGTTAAGGGGGTTGATTCTTCTAAACGTTTTTATGATGAATTGAGCGGGGTATCTGACCCTGAGAAAAAACGTAAGGCTATTGGTAAAGTTTTTATTGATGTGTTTGATGACGAATCTAAACTGGTAAAAGATGCTACCTGGTTAGCCCAAGGCACTATATACCCGGATGTTATTGAAAGTGTTTCGGTAAAAGGTCCATCGGCTACTATTAAATCACACCACAACGTAGGTGGTTTACCTGATTACATGAAACTACAAGTGGTAGAACCTTTGCGTAGTTTATTTAAAGATGAAGTGCGCCGTGTAGGTAGGGCTTTAGACATTGATGCTGCCCTTTTAAACCGACATCCATTCCCCGGACCGGGATTAGCCATTAGAATTTTAGGCGACATTACCGAGCAAAAAGTTAAAATACTGCAAGAGGTTGATGCCATTTTTATTGATGGCTTAAAATCGAGTGGCTTATATAATCAAGTTTGGCAAGCAGGCGCTATTTATTTGCCTATACAATCGGTTGGAGTTATGGGCGATGAACGAACCTATGAAAATGTAGTGGCTTTACGCGCCGTATCATCTACCGATGGTATGACGGCAGATTGGTGCCATTTACCCTATGAGTTTTTGGCTAAAATATCTAACGAAATAATTAACAAAGTTAAGGGGGTAAACCGTGTGGTTTACGATATAAGCTCTAAACCCCCTGCTACTATTGAATGGGAGTAGGCCGCCGTTAAAAAGCCCCTTTCCTATATCCTACCCTATTTCTGTTAATAAATCTCTATTAAAAACCGTTGTATTAGCGTAAATTTGCACGAATTTTAAAATTTAATTATGGCTCTAAAATGTGGTATCGTTGGTTTACCAAATGTAGGAAAATCAACTCTTTTTAATTGTTTAAGTAATGCCAAAGCGCAGGCAGCTAATTTTCCGTTTTGTACTATTGACCCAAACGTGGGCACCATAACTGTACCCGATGAGCGTTTAAATAGACTGGCAGCTATGGTAAACCCACAAAATATTGTGCCTACTACTGTAGAGATTGTTGACATTGCCGGTTTAGTAAAAGGTGCCAGCAAAGGCGAAGGTTTAGGAAATAAGTTTTTGGGTAACATACGCGAGTGTAATGCTATTTTGCACGTGCTACGTTGCTTTGAAGACCCTAATGTGGTACACGTTGATGGATCGGTAAACCCGGTAAGAGATAAAGAAATTATAGATACTGAATTACAGTTAAAAGATTTAGAAAGCGTTGAAACCAAATTAAAAAAATTTGAACGTCAGGCTAAAACGGGTAGCGATAAAGAAGCTGTAAAAACATACAATGCTTTATCAAAAGTAAAAGCAACTTTAGAAAGTGGGCAATCTGCCAGAGCATCACAATTAGAAGAAAGCGAATTAGAATACATTGCTGATTTGCATTTGTTAACCATTAAACCCGTGATGTATGTTTGTAATGTGGATGAAGCATCGGCTAAAACAGGTAACAAATTTGTAGATGCTGTGCGCGAAGCCATTAAAGGTGAAAACGCTGAGCTACTTATTATTACAGCGCAAATGGAAAGTGAAATATCGGCCCTTGAAACCTTTGAAGAAAAGCAAATGTTTTTAGC
>Ga0207160_1060_pt1 | contig 19084 bp, 17 predicted proteins | sample Alteio_BWMinHeat_21_FD_153510 | JGI IMG/M metagenome (GOLD analysis project Ga0207160, IMG submission 153510) | Enriched cells from forest soil in Barre Woods Harvard Forest LTER site, Petersham, Massachusetts, United States -... | ecosystem: Environmental > Terrestrial > Soil > Temperate forest >... | reverse complement strand
ATTGTAAGCGTCTTTTATAAAATAATTCTTTTTTAAATCAGTAGCGGCTAAAGCAATTTCTTTTCCGGTAATGGTTTTAAATTCTTTACGCAGTATGGCTTCAATGTTGCAGTACTTATAATCTTCGTGCCTGTTATTCGGTATCCCCTTCTCTTCTAAATATTGTAGTGCCAAGCCAATTTCATTGGCGGGCATAAAGTCTGCCTTTCCGGCTTGTTTAGCTAATTCTTCTAAAAAATTGTGAGTGGCAGTAAGTTTATCAGTAATCATGGCAGTGCCCTATACAGCGGCAGTATCGTATTGTTTTTTTATTTCGTCGTACCCTTTTTCTTCCATTTCAAGCGCTAGTTCTTTACCACCGCTCTTTACAATTTTTCCGTTGTAAAGTATATGTACAAAATCAGGCACAATATAATCCAGTAAACGTTGGTAGTGTGTAATTACAATAGTCGCATTGTCTTTGTTCTTTAATTTATTAACGCCGTTTGCAACAATGCGTAGGGCATCAATATCAAGCCCGCTATCAGTTTCATCTAAAATGGCAAGCTTGGGTTCAAGTACCGCCATCTGAAAAATTTCGTTTCTCTTTTTTTCTCCACCGCTAAAACCTTCGTTCACACTGCGTCCGGTAAGTTTAGCATCCAACTCAACTACTTTTTGTTTTTCTTTTATCAGCGCTAAAAATTCTTTAGCTTCCATGTCAGGCAAGCCTTTGTATTTTCTAATTTCGTTAACTGCTGTGCGTAAAAAATTTATATTACTCACTCCCGGTATTTCTACCGGATACTGAAACGCCAAAAATATTCCTTCCCGTGCCCTGTCTTCAGCAGCAAGTTCCAGCAAATCTTTTCCGTTAAAAGTTATACTACCTCCGGTAACGTCATAATCTTCACGCCCGGCAAGTACAGCCGATAAAGTACTTTTACCCGAACCGTTAGGACCCATAATAGCATGTACTTCACCGGCTTTTACTTCAAGGTTTATTCCTTTCAGAATTTCTTTACCGTTAATTTCAGCTTTTAAATTTTTTATGCTCAGCATTAATTAAAAATTAGATACGGGTGAACTTGCGTAATCAATAGTATTTCCAAAATTATCCGATGCCACGTTTCCGTTATCGCTGTTACCATTTCCTCCACGGTAGTTATTCGATTTCGGACGAACTTTGCCTTTGCGGGCATCTTCTTTGTACTGAATTAATCCTGAAACTAATTTATCAGTATGATCAACCAATGGTTGTACTTCTGCACTTTGGTCATGTGTAATATAACCTAAGTCTACTCCAATAGCCATAGCAGTTTTAAATTCAAAAATGCACTCGCGTGCTTCATATAAATTCTCTAACGATTGTGCACGTTGCTTAACACCATAGCTACGTGCTACACTATAAGAAACTTCTAAGGCCGAGTGAATTAATTTATCTTTTATAATAGCATCTAAATTTATGCTTCCAACTAATTTGTAAGCAGTCACCGCTAATTCTTTTGCTTTTTGCCAAGCCACTAAATCTTCAATGTTTCCTTTTTTTTCCGTTGGTACGTTTGTGTTTTCCATGTTTTTTTAGATTTAATAAGGGGATTAATATACCTGCAAATCTATATGTATTTTTTAATTTTACTCTTTGTTTAACTTTCTTAACCTTTATTAACCTACGCTTCCTTCAAGGCTTACAGCCAAAAGTTTTTGCGCTTCAACAGCAAACTCCATCGGCAATTTATTTAGCACATCTTTACAATAGCCATTTACAATTAAACCAATTGCTTTTTCGGTTTCAATGCCGCGTTGCTTGCAATAAAACAATTGGTCTTCGCCTATTTTCGATGTAGTGGCTTCATGCTCAACTACACCTGTTTTATCTTTTATTTCTATATAAGGAAATGTATGTGCTCCGCATTTATCGCCCATCAATAAACTATCGCATTGCGAAAAATTACGCGCACCCGTTGCTCCTTTTTGTATACGCACCAAACCACGGTAGCTGTTATTACTAAAGCCAGCCGATATACCTTTTGATATAATAGTTGATTTAGTGTTTTTACCAATGTGTATCATCTTCGTTCCGGTATCCGCTTGCTGATAGTTGTTGGTAACTGCCACCGAATAAAATTCGCCTACCGAATTATTTCCTTTTAAAATTACCGAAGGATATTTCCATGTAACTGCTGAACCAGTCTCTACTTGTGTCCACGATATTTTCGAATCATCCTCTAAGCAGATACCACGCTTGGTAACAAAATTAAAAATACCACCTTTTCCGTTTTTATCACCGGGGTACCAATTTTGTACCGTGCTGTATTTTACTTCGGCGTTTTTGTGTGCAATAATTTCCACAATAGCTGCGTGCAACTGATTTTCATCGCGTTGTGGCGCAGTACAACCTTCTAAGTACGATACATATGAGTCCGCTTCGGCAACAATCAATGTTCTTTCAAACTGACCGGTACCGCTTGCATTAATTCTAAAATAAGTAGATAGTTCCATGGGGCAACGCACACCTTTTGGTATATAGCAAAACGACCCATCAGTAAAAACTGCACTATTTAAAGCGCCATAAAAATTATCGGTATAAGGCACCACCATGCCCATATATTTTTTTATCAGTTCGGGGTGCTCTTGCACAGCTTCGCTAAACGAACAAAAAATAATTCCTTTTTCAGCCAATGTTTCTTTAAAGGTAGTTTTAACCGATACACTATCAATTACGGCGTCAACAGCAATTCTGCTTTCAACACCACTCAAACGTTTTTGTTCTTCTAACGATATGCCAAGCTTTTCAAATGTTTTTAAAAGCTCAGGGTCAACTTCATCTAAACTGTTAAGTGTCTTTTTTTGTTTAGGTGCCGAGTAGTATATAATATTATTAAAATCGGGCTTTTCATATTTTACATGTGCCCATTTTGGCTCTTCAAGTGTTAACCAATAACGGTAGGCTTTTAAACGAAATTCCAACATCCACTCCGGCTCATTTTTTTTATGAGAAATGAACTTAATGATGTCTTCATTTAAACCAACAGGAGCCGAATCTGACTCAATATCGGTAACAAAGCCATACTTATAGTCGTTACTAATATGTTCTTCTAAAATTTCGTTAGCCATTTCCTTTTATCTGCTATACCGAAAAGCTTTCTCCACAACCGCAGGTGCGCGAAGCATTGGGGTTTTTAAACACAAATCCTTTTCCGTTCAATCCGCCCGAGTAGTCTAATTCAGTTCCTACTAAATATAAAAAACTCTTGCGGTCAACAACCACCTTTACTCCATTGTCTTCAAAAACCTGATCACCTTGCTTCATTTCGTTATCAAATACAAGGTTATACATCAACCCTGAGCAACCACCTCCATCAACGCCAACGCGTATAAAGGTGCCTTCCGGCTTATGCTCTTCTTTTATTAACTGTGCAGCGTGTTCCTTAGCTGCGTTCGATACTGTAATCATTTTTATTTAGACTAATTCTAAAGTTCACTACAAAAGTACCACTTTTATGGTATATAGTAAAGTAATTAGTAAAATTTAATTTTTTGGTTTTGAAATAAGAATAAGAAAGAAATCAGTATAAGGCTTATTTTTTTACAAACTCACCCATTTTATTGTCGTAGTTTAAAAAGTAACCACCTTTAGGCAGGTTGCTGCAATCTATTTTATTGCCATAACCACGTTTCACAATATTTCCGTATTGATCGTATATTTCGTACATAGTTTCTGTTGGCTTATCAGTACAAGAGAAATTAATGTCTTTCGTTACTTTTTGCGGAGCAAAAATTACATCGCAGCTTTGACTAGAAAAATCAACTGCTTTCGATAAACGTGGCTGACCGCTATAATCTGTTTGTTTTAAACGGAATTGGTTTTTGCCCGAGTGTGGAGTTACTTTATAATCATAGTCATTGTTAGTAGCTGTTCCTTTTCCATCAACTTCACCAACTTTCACCCATTTGTTCCAACGAAACTGCTCAATAACAAAAGGTAATTTTCCGCTTTCTCCTTTAGTGCTCCATTTAAGGGTTCCGTCAGCGGCAACACTCATAGCAGTAACTTCGTATGTGCTTTTTGGTTTTAAAACTTCGGGGTTAAGTACTTTAGGTCTGCAGTCTTCTTTATGTTTTATTTTAATTTCAACTTTATCACCAATAGTTAATTTGTGTGGTTTAAAATCAATTTCAAAGGCGCTCGATTGCGTTTCGTCTGTTGTTAAGTTTCCATTAACATAAACCTCTGTAACGCAAAAACCCACGCCACCACTGGCAAAAGGGTTCTGCACATACAAATTCTTTCCTTGGTAATTGCCTTCAATAATGATAACTCCGCCCTGAGAAAATGCTAAAAAAGCACAAGCTGAAAATATAAAACCTAACAAATATCTTTTCATGTCTAAATTTAGTCTGACAAATTTGATGGCAATAATAATCCGAATTATCCGAAAATCAAAATATTTAATTTAGAATTTTATAATTATATGGAGATAATTATCCGATAAAAAATGTATTTGCTATCTTTAGCGGCTTTTGAAACATTTTAGATTTATACTTTTACTTTGTATTTCTACCCTTGCGCAAGCGCAACAGTATCCTTTTTGGACTCAATACCGAAGTAACTTTTTTATGATGAACCCCGCTGTAGCAGGCACCCGCGAGGATATCGATTTTCGCATGTCGTACCGCAACCAATGGGTAGGTTTTACAGGTGCTCCAAAAACAATGGGGGCAAGTCTTCATGCAAAATTATACAAAGGCAAAATGGGTGTGGGTGGTTATATTTTTCAGGATAAAATTGGTGTTTTTTCATACACCAGTGCGGCTCTTGCCTACTCTTTTAAAATTAAGTTTGATGATGTGTCTCTTTCTCTCGGCGCTAATGGCAGTTATAACACTATGGGCATAAATGGAGGTTTACTTGTTTACCAAAACAGTCAGGATATGGCTATGGCTAATGTTATTGCCACACAAAAAGCACATGCTTTTAATGCTGCTGCGGGTGCACTTTTGTATAACGATAGGTTTCACATAGGTTTTTCAATGAACAACCTGGCCGGAACTACATACACCTATGATAAAACTATGGAAATTGTAAAGCGCGGTATATACAAAACAGTGCCACATTTCTGTGCATCGGTAGGATATAAATGGAGCGAAAACAAAAACTTTATTTGGGAAAGCAATCTAATGGCAGTGTTTGTTAGCGGCACACCTATCCTCGTCGATTATTATTTACGTTTGCATATAAAACAAGCCTTTTTTGTGGGTGGTGGTATACGCTTGGGCGTTGCTGTCGAGGGGCAATTGGGTTACACCTTTCCTGAGTGGGGACAAATTAGTTACTCTTATGATTACAACACGAATGGTTTAAGCGGTACCAATGGCGGCTCACACGAAATTAAATTGGCATTTTATTACTCTAAGAAAAAACTAACGCACGGACGTGGCTTGGGTGAGTTTAAAAATCAAAAATACCAATACATGCTCTAATGTCTGGCAACACTTTCGGAAATATTTTTACCCTCACAACTTTTGGCGAGTCACATGGCGAAGCCATTGGCGGCATTATTGATGGATGCCCTGCGGGTTTAAAAATAGATGTAGATTTTGTGCAGAACGAACTTGACAGACGAAAACCCGGGCAATCTCACATCGTAACCCAACGTAAAGAAAATGATGCCGTAAATTTTCTATCAGGTATTTTCGAAGATATTACAACAGGTGCACCCATTGGTTTTGTTATTAATAATGATAATCCAAAAAGTAAAGATTACAGCCATCTTAAAGATGCCTTCCGTCCTTCTCATGCCGATTTTACCTATCAGCAAAAATATGGTCATCGCGATTATCGCGGTGGGGGACGTTCTTCAGCTCGCGAAACTGCGTCACGGGTTGTTGCTGGCGCTATTGCAAAATTGCTATTAAAACGTCACAAAGTTGAGTTGTTCGCTTACGTATCGCAGGTACATAACATCAAATTAAATAAATCGCATACCGAAATTAATGCCGCTGATATCGAAAAAAACAGCATTCGCTGCCCTGATGAAAAAACAGCGCAGCAAATGATTACCCATATCGAAAACATCAAAAAACAAGGTGATACTGTTGGCGGCACAATTACTTGCGTAATAAAAAACACACCCATTGGTTTAGGCGAACCTGTATTTAATAAACTGCATGCCGAATTAGGCAAAGCCATGCTAAGCATAAATGCGGTTAAAGGTTTTGAGTACGGTGCAGGTTTCGATTGTATAAATTACAAAGGCTCTGAGCTTAACGATATTTTCGAAAACAAAAACGGCATACACACCAAAACCAATCACAGCGGCGGCATACAAGGTGGCATTAGTAACGGCGAGGACATTTATTTTAACGTAGCCTTTAAACCGGTTGCAACTATTATGCAACCACAACAAAGTGTAAATGCAGCCGGAGATGAAATCATTGTCGAAGGTCGCGGTCGCCACGACCCATGTGTTCTCCCCCGCGCCGTACCCATTGTAGAAGCTATGGCAGCACTTGTGTTGGCTGATTTTTTATTGCTAAACAAAATCACTAAGCTTTAATTCATGTCGGTTTTTATTCGCGTTGCAAAAAAAGAAGAGGCCGAAGCCATTGGCTTATTAGCTGCCCAAACTTTTACCGAAACCTTTGAGTGGTACAACACGCCTGAAAACATGCGTGAGTATAACAACTCGCATTTCCAACCCCATCAAATTCTTGCCGAGATTGAAGACCCAAATTCCATCATGTACGTAGCCCTTATTGATGATGTTATTGTTGGTTACGCAAAACTAAAAAGCTCCGAAGCCCCACCCGAGTTAGATGCTACATCACACATCGAAATTGAAAGACTATACGTAAGCAAAAAATTTCACGATAAAAAAGTTGGCCTTGCCCTAATGAACACCTGCGTAGAAGAGGCAAAGAAAAAAAACATAGCTGTTATTTGGCTAGGTGTGTGGGAACAAAACCCGCGTGCCATTAATTTTTATACCCGCATAGGTTTCCAACAATTTGGCTCACACATTTTTCAATTAGGTGATGATGCTCAGACAGATTATTTAATGAAAATGAGTTTGAAGTAAATCTTCCTTGTCATTTCCCGTGACAATTAATGTTAATTAGGAGCCTTTCGTTTCTGAAGATTGCATAAAAAGCTATATTTGTTATATATGAAAAGGATAATTATAGTTTTATTTATTATATATGCTTTTGTGTCTTGTAAAAAAGATGTAAGTAATTCTTCAAACACAAATAACGGAACACCAAATTATATTTATTCTACAAATGCTGCAAGTTATTATGGCACTTTAACTATTACAAAATCAGACCAAATAACCTCACCTTCTAATTCCAACTTAGACACTCGTTATTTTTTTGATGCTTTTTTCTCATCATCTCCTCAAACAGCCTATAATTATACAACAGCCGTATCTGTGGACTCAGTTTTGTTTAACAACGTGCCTTTAATATTCGACTCTAGCTTTACTAAGTATTACAATAATAATCTTTATGTTAATGGTTCTTTGTTTACATGGCATGTAGTAGGCAAAAATGGCATTCATTCTTTTATATTTTCAAACAATTCGGTTCCTGTATATACAAACTATAATTTGCTACCCGATACACTCGACCATACTAAATCCTTAACACTTCATATCAATATAACTAATTTAGATACTATACTTGTTGGTCTTGGCGACCATCATAGTTCTACACTTCAAATCCTTCCACCAGGAGTTACATCAATTACTTTCCCAGCCTCAGTTATGGCTCAGATGAGTGATACAGCTCTAATTTCTATTAGTGGCAACAAAAAAAATATACAAAGCGTGTATAATAAAATTATGAATTTTAACTTCAAATATAGTTTTCAAAAGCAGGTACATATTAAATAATATATACCTCCGCCCTTGTGGATGTTACCACAACTAATTATGCTGGTTGTGCGCCAAACAAAACGCAGGTTGGTTTTTGTGGGGCCTTTTCTTTACTTTGTTTCTTTAGGCAAACAAAGAAATGAAGAGAAAAAACTCGTTTTTTCTTCGCACAAGCAAAAAATAAATAATTAAGCAACTAAAACAACATTAAGGCAAAAATTCTATATTTACGCAAAACAAAAACCATGGATATTTTTTTAGAACTATTAAAAATATTAATTCCGGCAGGTGCCGTATTTGCAGCAACTTATTTTGTAGTGCGCACCTTTTTAAGCAACGAGCAAAAACGTAGAGATTACGAGTTACGCAAATCGCAAATGAACATCACAACCCCCATCAGGTTACAGGCTTACGAGCGCATCATTTTATTTTTAGAGCGCATAGAGCCAAACAACTTGGTATTACGCATCAACAAAGCCGGCATGACAATCCCTATATTGCATTCCGAGTTGGTAAAAACAATTAAAACCGAGTACGAGCATAACATATCGCAACAAATTTACGTAAGTGCAAATGCCTGGCACCTGGTAAAAACAGCTAAAGAAGAAACTATAAAACTGGTAAACATTTCAATTACCAAAGTACCCGAAAGCGCCAAAGGACAAGAGTTGGCGCAGGTTATTCTTCACATTGCATCAAGCGTTGAAAAAACACCCACACAAATTGCTATTGAGTATTTAAAAACCGAAGTTGCTCAGCATTTTTAATCGTACTTGTTAATGGAAAAATTATTTTCTGAGTTTAAAGCCGCCACGGCAAACGATTGGAAAAACCAAATCATAAAAGATTTAAAAGGAATTGATTTCGAAAAACTGGTTTGGAAAAACCCAAACGGTTTTGATATTAACCCATTTTATACTGCTGAAGATTTAAAAAACCAAACGCCTAATTTATTTACACATAGCAATTGGGATGTGTGTTCCGAATTTTTAGTAGAAGATGAAAAACACGCAAACGCCCAGGCATTAAAAGCTTTAATGGGTGGTGCCGGCAGTTTAATTTTTATCCTCACTAAAAAAACCAATCTCGATTTACTGTTACAAGATATTTTAATAGAGCATATCGAAATAAATTTTGTTTTAAAACATGCTGACGAGTCTTTTATTGCCGATTTTAAACTGCACGCCAAACAAAAAAACATTCACACTGATAAAATAAACGGCAGCGTTTGTTTCGACCCCATCAATCACTTTGCCGAAACAGGTAACAACCTTGGCACAGAAATTCATGCAGATACCACAAGCCTTAAAACCGTCGGTGTAAACGCCGCATTATATCAAAATGCAGGCGCAACACAAAGTTTCGAATTGGCTTGCGCCTTGGCACACGCACACGAGTATCTGGTTTTTCTTTCAAATAAAAACATCGTCTACAAAAATCCGTTTTATTTTACCGTAGCCATCGGCACCGATTTTTTTGGCGAAATAGCCAAGCTGCGTGCCCTGCGTAAACTTTGGGTTTTGGTAGCGCAAGAGTATAACATCAATAAAGAAATTCACATTCATGCGCAAACTTCTTTACTTGATAAATCAGCTCAGGATGCTAACAACAACATGTTGCGCACCACTACCGAGGCTATGAGTGCGGTTATAGGCGGCTGCAATTCACTTACCGTATATCCGTTTAACACAGGCATCGAACATACAAATGCGTTTAGCGAGCGTATGGCAACCAACCAGCAATTAATTTTAAAAGAAGAAAGTTATTTGCATCACACTGCTGATATAGGTGCGGGTTCTTATTATATCGAAAAACTAACCGACGACCTTGCCGAAAAAGCTTGGACCTATTTTAAAGAAATAGAAAACAAAGGTGGTTTCTTAGCCTGTCTAAAATCAAATTACATTTCTGATAAAATAAACGAGCAAGCCGCAAACCTTATTCAACAATTTAAAGATGGCCAGCTAGTTTTGGTAGGTGTAAATAAATTTCAAAACGCAAAAGAAAAACCCGCTCAACAAATTGTATCACACCATCCAAACGCACTTATAAAACCAATTTCTTTAAGCAACTATTTAGCTACACAAAATGCGTAAAGATTTTTCCTCTATATCATACAATCCGGTTGTTTCAGTTAACAATCAAAATGTTGCGGCATCAACTTTCACTACTGCCGAACAAATCGACGTAAAAAATTCGTACTCAGCAACCGATTTAAAAGATGCCGAGCATTTACATTTTGCTGCTGGCATTCCGCCTTTTTTACGCGGGCCTTACTCATCTATGTACGTTCAAAACCCTTGGACTATCAGGCAGTATGCAGGTTTCAGCACCGCCGAAGAGAGTAATGCTTTTTATCGCCGCAATTTAGCAGGTGGTCAAAAAGGTCTTTCCGTAGCCTTTGATTTAGCAACCCATCGTGGTTACGATAGCGACCACGAACGTGTAGAAGGCGATGTAGGTAAAGCAGGTGTTGCCATCGATTCTATTTTAGATATGAAAATTTTGTTCGATCAAATTCCGCTCGATCAAATGTCTGTCTCTATGACCATGAACGGCGCTGTACTTCCTATCCTGGCATTCTACATTGTAGCTGCTGAGGAGCAAGGCGTCAGCATGGATAAATTAAGTGGCACTATTCAAAATGATATTCTAAAAGAGTTCATGGTGCGTAACACATACATCTACCCTCCCACTCCTTCCATGAAAATCATTGCCGATATTTTTGAGTTTACCTCTAAAAATATGCCCAAGTTTAATTCCATCTCCATAAGTGGTTATCACATGCAAGAGGCAGGTGCTACCGCCGATATTGAACTTGCATATACGCTGGCTGATGGGTTAGAATATATCCGCACAGGCATCAAAGCAGGTTTATCAATCGATAATTTTGCGCCACGCTTATCTTTTTTCTGGGCCATTGGCATGAACCATTTTATGGAAATTGCCAAAATGCGTGCCGCACGTATGCTATGGGCTAAAATGGTAAAACAATTTAACCCCACCAGTGCAAAAAGTATGGCACTGCGCACACATTGTCAAACCAGTGGTTGGAGCCTAACCGAACAAGACCCTTTCAATAACGTAACCCGTACTTGTGTTGAGGCTTTGGCTGCTGCTATGGGGCACACACAAAGTTTACATACTAATGCATTAGATGAAGCCATTGCATTACCTACCGATTTTTCTGCACGCATTGCACGCAACACACAAATATACTTACAGCAAGAAACCAACATTTGTAAAGTTGTCGACCCATGGGGCGGCTCTTATTATGTAGAATATCTAACACAACAAATTGCCGAAAAAGCCTGGGCACTAATTGAAGAGGTTGAATCACTGGGCGGCATGACAAAAGCCATCGAGTCGGGCATTCCTAAAATGCGCATCGAAGAAGCTGCTGCACGCAAACAAGCTCGTATCGATAGTTCAAAAGATATCATCGTTGGCGTTAATCAATATCAAACATCCGAAAAAACTGTTATTGATATTCTCGATGTCGATAATGCAAAAGTTCGTTTGCAACAATTAGATCGCCTAAAAAAATTAAAAGCCGACCGCAACCCTCAACAAGTTGAAGAAGCCCTAAATGCCTTAACCGAAGCAGCACGTAGTGGCAACGGTAATTTGTTAGCGCTTAGCATTAATGCAGCAAGAGTTCGCGCATCACTCGGCGAAATCTCTTCTGCTCTCGAAAAAGTTTTTGGTCGTTACAAAGCCACCAACCGTTCTATAGCAGGTGTTTACTCAAAAGAAATTTCTATGGATAAAGATTTTGCCAAAGCACGCCAAATGGCCGATAAGTTTGCCGAAATGGATGGTCGTCGTCCACGCATCATGATTGCAAAAATGGGACAAGATGGGCACGACCGTGGCGCAAAAGTTATTGCCACAAGTTTTGCCGATTTAGGTTTCGATGTCGATATCGGCCCCCTATTTCAAACCCCAGCCGAAGCAGCCAAACAAGCGGTAGAGAATGATGTGCACATCATTGGTGTAAGCAGTCTTGCCGCAGGTCATAAAACGTTGGTGCCACAATTAGTTGCCGAATTAAAAAAATATAATCGCCCAGATATTTTGGTTGTTGTTGGCGGTGTTATCCCTCAGCAAGATTACGATTTCCTTTACAAAGCAGGTGCTATTGCCATCTTTGGCCCCGGCACCGTAATTGCAAAAGCCGCACAAGATATTTTAAACGTGCTAAGTTCTAAATACTAATCTTTGTCATTGCAAGCACAACGCGCAAAAAATGTATTTGTGTGCCAGTAATTTTTTAAATACTTTTTCGCCTACACCAATCCCCCGTTCACCTATTTTTTATCCAAGCCAACCTAAAAACTATAGGCCAAAATTTTTGCCTTGCCTACATTTATCAAAATACAAAGCATGACTCAAAAAATTATCCTCAACCCCGCCGACGAAACCGCCATTAACCAAACCCTAAACAACCTTTGCGATGCTTGGGCTTGCAGCAATGCAAGTGCTTATGCCTCGCTATTTATCCCTGATGCCGTTTTTGTGGGCGTGTTTGGTTTTCGTATTGTGGGCAATAAAATAATTGAGCAGCGTTTGCAAAAAGTTTTCAATAGCATTTTTAAATTTTCGCAACTAGATATAATGGACAATTATAAACTACAAGCTCTAACCCAAAATGTTGTTTTAGTACATACCGATGGCAACGTACTTTTCCCCGGCGAGTTCAACAAAAAATTAAAACCTCATGGTTTACGCACATTATCACTCGTAAAACAAAACAACAGTTGGCAAATTGCCTCCTTTCAAAATACTCCCCACGGCAAATTTTTGCACTTGCAATTTATGGCGCGTTTACTTTTTTCGCGCATATATGTGCTTAACCCTATATGGAAAAATGCTCAAAAACAAATCATAGCCCAAAAGCAAAAAAATCTTTTAAAATAAATCAGTTTCTTGTAGTTTCACAACCTGTATGCGCAACCTTATTTTTTACTTATTTATTTCGTCACTTGGTTTTTCGCAAAACATAAGCAGCGATTGGCATTTATATAAAAACGAAAACGGTATATCAATTTACACGCGTAAAGCCGATAACTCAAACATCAAACAATTAAAATCGGTTGTTACTCTAAAAACATCCTTAAACAGCATTGTAGCTTTATTAAATGATTGGGATGCCTATCCCGAATGGAATTATAAATGTGGCGAATCGCGAACATTAAAAACAATAAACGAAACCGAACTTATACATTATCAAACCGTAGTTACTCCTTGGCCGGTCGAAGAAGAAGATTTTATTATAAACGTAAAACTTGTGCAAGACCCCAAAACAAAAATAGTTACCATAACATCTACCAACCTACCAAACTACATACCGCCTTATCCTAACCGCACTCGCATTAAATATTTAGAAGGCAAATGGACACTAACCCCTTTAAGTAATGGCAGCGTACTTGCTGTTTACGATTTTTTTGTAAACCCTGGTGGACTTGTACCCGCCTGGTTGCTAAATACTGCCATAACTTATGGCCCTTACGAAAATTTCCAAAATCTTATCCAATGGGTACAAAAACCAAAATATCAAAAAGCAAAAAGCCCTTTAATAAAAGAGCTAAACCAATAATGCAAACTTGCTAAAACAAAAACGCCGCAGTTACGCGGCATTTTTTTGCTTAATTAAAAAAAATTATTTTTTATTGCCCCGTTATCGAAGAGCCTGCAGTTATATCAAATGCTCTTATTTTTTGTATATCTACAGTTCCGGTAATAAATCCAGGTCCATTGGCATTACCCACAATCATACGTCCCGCCTGACTCATCGTTATATTTCCGGTAATCTTTCCTTTATTAACCACTTTTAAACTTCCGCCTGTACTCATCGTAACTCCACCTTTTACTTGTCCTCCCCCTCGCGCTACAATTATTCCGTCTGCACTTACGTTCACAGCTCCATTTATTTGCGCATTTTGGTCAACAATTACTTTACCTCCATTAATGGTTACATTTCCGGTAACAACTGCCGCAGCTGTTGATATCGTATAAACATCGCCAACATTAGCCGTAATGTTTCCGGTATAAGGTCCTGTAATGTTTTGTGGCGGTGCTAAAACTAATGGCTGTAAATTTGTTGCAATGGTCGATGTTGGATCATTCGGGTCAGTAATCAAATCAAACGTACAGGCATTTCCTGCTACAAGACCCGTATTAGGAAAATTTGGGTCCTGAAAGCCAAAAATATCTCCTGTTTCATCTTGTTGTACTTTTCCAAATGTAGCCGGAGTTCCATCCGCGTTTTGCCCAACTACAAAAACAATTCCTGTTGCCATAATGTTTAGTTTTTAAATGGTTTTTATTAGTCCTGTTATCTCAAATCTAACTATTATTTTTTTAAAAACAAATTATGCTATCTACATATATTCGTTTTAAATAAAAAAGTGTTACCTAAACGTTTTCAGTTCCGTCTTCGTTTGTCGTCTGCATACGGTTACCAGATGAAGCTGTGACCGACCCTTTTACCTGTCCACCCGTAACGGCAGCTAAAGCTCCTGTAGTTGGGTCGGGTTGAACATGGCTTGCATTGTTCACATTCTCTTTTAATTCACCATCTGGCGAATTAGGGATACCTTTTGCATTATTTGTTGTCATGAGTTTATTTTTTTAGGTTTAATTTCAAATATAGTTGCTATTTTTAAAAAAAACAAATTTATGCCCCGTGTTGCTAAATGTTTCTTTATCCTGTTTTTAAATTCTATTGCTTTATTTTCTCAGCGAGATAAACACCTCGATAGCCTTATTGTTTCCTATACAAAAGCCGTATCCGATACTGATAGAATTAATAAATACGCAGATATTGGCATGTATATAGCAAGTACAGGTAATGTTACCGAAGCAATTACCTACTACCAAAAAATCATAAACACATTTTCAAAGTCATATCCCGAAAAATGCATCGATACAAAAAACAAAATTGCCTTTTGTTACATATCCTCCGAAGAGTATCACAAAGCCGATAGTGTTATTCAGCTAATGATAGCTGAGAGCACAAAACTAAATTATCAAAAAGGCATAGGCTTAGCTTATCGAAATTTAGGGTTAATTGCGGTTTACACTGGTAAGTATAAAGAAGGAGTTGCTTATCATTTAAAAGCTTTGGATATATGGGAAAAAATAAAAAATAAAAAATTATGCCGTGTTAGCAATTCCGATTTGGGTATCGCATTCTTTTATCAGGAAAATTATAAAAAAGCAGTCTACTATTGGGAAATCGCTCTAAAATTAAATTTTGATAAAACATCTCTCGATTATATAAGCGATTGCACCAACTTAGGACAGGCTTATGTTGGCTCAAGTGATTATGATAAAGCAACAGCCTGGTTTAAAAAAACAATAGTTTATTATGCCACCCATAAAAATTCACTAACTTATTATACCAACGCTTTAGCAGGCATAGCCAATATCGAGTTTAAAAAGAAAAATTATGTACAAGCCTTAGCACATTATAACGAAATAATAAAACTACGCGAAGACCCAAATACACGTAATAACGATTTAGCTATTACTTATCTAAATGTATCTTTAATATATGGCGAGTTTGGCAAACCTAAAGAAGCTATAGAGTATGGCTTAAAAGGGTACCAAAAAGCGCTCGAGTCAGAAGATAAAAACGAACTACTACACGCCTACGAAAATCTTACAGCCGTTTATGCTAAAGCCGGTAATTACGAAAAAGCCTATGATTTTTCTCAATTATTTAAAACCCTCAAAGACAGCCTTTCGGGTATCGAAAGTCAAAAACAAATTAATGAGTTAGATAAACAATATCAAACCGAAAAAAAAGAAAAAGAAAATCAATTATTAAACAAACAATTAGAAATACAACAAATACAAGGCAAACAACAACAGTTTTATTTACTCATATCAGTTATAATTTTAGTACTTATTGCTTTTTTATCTATTGTATTATATAATCAAAACAAACAAAAACAAAAGGTTAACTTAAAGCTCGAAGTAAAAAATAAAATTATCGAAGAGCAGCATAAAGATATTATTGATAGCATTAACTACGCCAAACGTATACAACAAGCCATACTTAAAGAAGAAGAACACGTAAGCGCTCACTTGCCTCCGCATTTTATTTTATTTCAACCTAAAGATATTGTAAGTGGCGATTTTTATTGGGCTCTAGAAAAAGCCGAGTACCTGTATGTCACCGCCGCCGATTGTACAGGGCATGGCGTGCCAGGCGCTTTTTTAACCATGCTGGGCATTTCGTACCTAAATGAAATAAATGCCTGCGAAGAAGTTTTAACCCCTGCCGATATACTGTATCAACTACGCGATAAAATTGTAAAAGAATTAAGCCGACATGGAACTACTAAAGATGGCATGGATATATCCATGATGCGTTTAAATTTAAAAACTAACGAAGCAATGTGGGCAGGTGCCTTTAATCCACTATGGTATATAGAAAACGGAACACTGAAAGAAATAAAAGCAAACAAACAGCCCATTGGTTATGTCGAAGACCCGCAGCCATTTACCAATCACACCCTAAACCTAAAAGCTAACGATACCGTTTATTTATTTACTGATGGTTTTGCTGACCAGTTTGGAGGCGCAAAAGGAAAAAAATACAAATACAAACAACTCGAAGAAAATTTATTAGCCAACAGCCATAAACCATTAGACGAGCAAAAACAATTTTTACAAAACTCCTTTAATAGCTGGAAAGGAAATTTAGAACAGGTAGATGATGTCACCATTATAGGTATTAAAATAGCATAAACAATTAAAACTGTCAATGCATTTAGTTATAATAAAGCTTGATTTTTAAGTTAAGAAAGATTTTTCTTATTGAGTTTTTATAAAGGTTTTCTTCAACACCTCTTCTCCTGTATTTACTTTAATAAAGTAAAACCCATTCGCTAAATTGCTTAAATCAATTTTGTAATCCTGGTTACCGTCAATTAAGCTAACAGTTGCGGTACTATGCAATACACCCTGCGCATCATACAATTCATAAATAACAGTAGGTGTCGCAAAATTCTTTAAATTCAAAGTAATACTATTCTGTGCTGGGTTCGGATATAAATAAATTAATGGCAACGATGCTCTGTTGTTTACAGTTGCATAACCCAAAAAGTTGCCTATACCATTTTTATCAAACTCGGTAAGTTTATAATAATTAGTGCCTTTAATAGGGTGGTTATCATATATCTCGTAAGAGGTTTGTTTGGTAGAATTCCCTACAGCTTTAACAGTTCCAACAACTTCAGTATAATCAACACCATCGCTACTTCTTTCTATTAAATAATGGTCTGAGTTTTCTTCCGAAGCCGTAACCCAATTAAGTTTTGCTCTTATATCATCCGTTAAAACTCCTGTAAAAGAAAGTATATCTACCGGCAACACACAACCCGGAGACATTACAATAGCCAGCTGGTAATTACAATTAGTACCGGCATAACCATCTACTTCTATAAAGGCGCATTGACCAGCCGTCATGGCAAAATTCATTGTATAAGCACTGGTAATATCCATGCCGGCAAAACCACCACCAACTTTAGTTAAATTACCCGATGTTCCTGTAAAAGCACTAATTTGCAATCCATCGCTTCCACCCCTGGCAGTAGTAGGTAAACAACTTGAAGCAATAGGTGTAAAATTTAAACTAACATTAGCCGCACCGGTTACACAAAACTGATACCAGCTGTCATTTTCAACGCTATACCCAACATCCGACCCATTAGCAGATGCGCTGTTACCGGCATTACCGGCACCATCACCGCAACTTGCATTTCCCGCACCATTACAAACAGTAGCGGCATTGCAATCAAAATCATTCTGCAGGCCATAACTAGCCGGATAAGTTCCTCCAACAGGGGTACCCTCACAATTACCACAGTTAGTAGCTCCAATAGTACTGCTGTTAAATACACTACCGCAGTTATTAACCACCACACCATTCGGTATGTTATCGTTCTCTAAAGTACCTACCGTTAAAGTAAACGTACCTGCAACACCGTTAGGGTTATTGTCCACCATAATATATACAGTTTGTCCGGCAGTAACATTACAAATTCCACTTTCTGAATAGTACTGACTTATCAAAGAGTAGGAAGAATAACCATTTGGCGAATCGTCAGTAGGAGTTGCATAAAATGAACCATGTGAACAGCATGCTTCGCCATAACTTTGATATACATTATTAAAAGCATTATCTGCACCAGCACAACTAGCCTCAGTAAAACCTGCACAGGTTGTGCCGGCACCTTTTACCGATAATTCAGGCCATTGCATAGTTCCGGTTATAAGCATCGTATTATAGCTGCCGGTAACGGGGGCCACAAATTTGTACCAAATACTTTTGTTGGCAGTAAAACAACTTGATGTACCATCGGCCGTAGCACAAGTGTTATCACCTTCTATATTAGCCAGATAATCGCCCAAATTTATACCGGGCTGAAAGGTTAAAGCTATTGCATTAGCACAAGCATCATTTGTTGGGGCTGTATTGGGCGCACTACAATATACAGATGAAGAAGTATATGTGCCTCCCGAACTACAGGTAACCACACATTGATAATAAATACTTGAACTAATAGTAGCTGCGTAGGTAGATGAAGTTGCTCCGCCAACATTACTCCAGGTAGAATTATTGGTTGATGATTGCCATTGGTAAGCCGTTAAACAACCACTGGTATTATTTAAACTTAGGGTAGTCGCATAATTGCCTGCACCACATTGCGATACAGTTGTGGCAACCGCATCGCCACCATTACAAGCAGGAGATGAAATACTTAGATAAAAAGAACCCGCAGCACCACCATCGGTAAAGACCATAACATAGTATGTTGTATTAGCCGGCAGGCAACCTGTTGATATATTTTGAACCTGAAAAGATACTCCCGCATCTGCACAGGCAACTTCAGTAAAGGCACCACAAGTATTACTATATAAAGTCATGGCGCCATATGTTAAAGTATTTGGCACAAGCGAAATACTATAGGTTGCAGCATATGCGGGCGTAGTAAATGTATACCAAAGAGTACCCGAGTGGTTAACAAATTGGCAACTTGGTGTAGGGTCTGTAGTACCGCCAGTATTAATTGTAGCACACGTATTGTCTCCTTGCACATTATAGCCCGTTGTAGTTACAACACCCGCGGCAACCGGGGTACTGCAAGCATCATTAGAAGCCGGCCCAAACTGGCAATAACCACTGCTCGAAGTAGCTGTTAAGCCACTACCCG
>Ga0207160_1059_pt1 | contig 19189 bp, 17 predicted proteins | sample Alteio_BWMinHeat_21_FD_153510 | JGI IMG/M metagenome (GOLD analysis project Ga0207160, IMG submission 153510) | Enriched cells from forest soil in Barre Woods Harvard Forest LTER site, Petersham, Massachusetts, United States -... | ecosystem: Environmental > Terrestrial > Soil > Temperate forest >... | reverse complement strand
GAATAATTTCATTAATGATTGCCAATGCTTCCGTATATGATGCTGAAGGAGATTGCAGTGTCATGAGTCGTTCATTGGGTATGGTAATTAAAATATCTGCTTGTTCTCGTAAGAGCAATTCTGCCTGTTCAGCAACCTGCGCACGCCGTTTTCCCTCAAAGGAAAATGGTTTGGTCACGATGCATGTAGTGATAATATTCTGCTCCTTCAACGCGTGTGCAATGACCGGTAATGCACCTGATGCGGTTCCACCCCCTAGCCCACCGACAAGAATTGCCAACTCTGACCCTTGTGCTGCCTCAAGGATACGGGTGATATCTTCTTCGGCAGCAGCGCGTCCTATTTCTGGATTTGCTCCGGCGCCACGACCGCGAGTTAATTTGGTGCCAATACGAATTTTATGGGGTGCGCTCGATGCATCGAGTACCTGTGCATCGGTATTAATTGCGATATAATCAATATGATCTGATGAGGGAGTTCGAAGTGCATCAATCATATTACAGCCGGCGCCACCAAGACCAATAACTTTGATACGTGTCATGGGAAATACGGCGGTGCTTTCAGCAATAGCGAATTCGATCATAGGGTCCTTCTTTGGGTAGAACAATGGGGTTGATAACATCGTAAGGACCATAGCATGATGGCAGGATGTGGGGCAAGGGAATCTGCTCCTCTTATGATTATGGTGCTGTGCACACTGTGCTCACATGGGCTGTGTATAGTTAGTGTTCAATTTTCTTTAAAATATCTCACCAAACCAGGATCGCATCTTTGCAAAAATGCGACTATGGATCGGCCCGACCGGTGTTTGACCTTGTTGTTGACTCAGGATATGCATAATAATGCCATAGCCTGTTGCATGCATAGGGTGATGCAAGGTATTGCTGTAGGCGGAGGCTTGTGGGATGCCGATACGTACCGGCATACGTAATGCTGCAGATGCTTGTTCTCGTAAGCCATGCAGCAGCGCCCCGCCACCGGTAATGACTACTCCTGCAGAGAGGAGTGGTCGTACACCGCTGCGGTCTATTTCCTGTACTATCATATGAAGAAGTTCTTGACTCCGGGCTGATAATACTGCGTTAAGGTCGTGAGTGGTGATGGTTCCCCGTTCAGTGCCATCGGCGTGTTCAATATCAATTAATGTAGTGTCGATAGATAGTGATTTTTCACCTACCGTACCGTATTGTTTTTTAATGCGTTCAGCTTCGTGGAGTGAGGTACGAAGACATACTGCAATGTCATTGGTAAACATAGTACCTGCGATAGGGATAATGTGGGTATGGCAGATAGAACCTTTGTTATATACTGCAAAATCTGAGGTACCGCCACCAATATCAAGGATACCAATGCCTAATTCACGTTCATCCTCACTGAGTACCGCTGCCGCTGAAGCAAGTGGTTCGAGAACAATATCCTGCACTGTAATACCGGCAAGTTCGCAACAGCGAATTAAGTTATGTACCGATGCGACTGAGCCAGTGATCATATGAACTCGAGCTTCAAGTCGTACAGCATACATGCCGAGTGGATTACGGATAACTTCAGTACTATTTACAATAAATGAATGGGGAACTGCGTGAATCAGTTGTTGCCCTTCAGGGAGGGTAATAGCACGTGCAGCTGTCATGACATTGGTAATGTCCTGTTCGCGTATTTCACCACGGGTGATTGGTACCATACCATGTGACGTAAATGATTGGATGTGACTTCCTGAAATGCCAATATATGCGTGGGTGATAGCATGACCCGCCATGAGCTCTGCCTCACGAACAGCGTCCTGTATTGAGGAAACAGTTGGTGCGATCGCTACTACTACTCCGCGCGAAAGTCCTCGTGATGGCGATTGTCCTATAGCAATAATACGGAGTGAGGCGTCAGGTGCCTGTTGCGCAACGATGACACATATCTTGGTAGTGCCAATGTCAATAGCGGTGATGAGAGATGCAGGTGCTCTATTCATGTAGTTCCTTTAGAAACTGGATATGGATGTACAACCAAATATCCTGGCATACGAATATCAATGAGCCAGGATGATTGACATGTTGATGGATGATGTATGCGACTGCGGAGGAGTGCTATGCATTGCTTAATAGCGTTCATCTGTGTTGCTGTCCATATGATGGTGGCGTGGGTTATCAGGGTAATGGCTGATTCAATACGATGCTTGAGTAATATTTCCGTTTTGTTATGCCAGATAATGTGATAGGTCTCCTGTATTATGGTAGGGATTGTTTGTATATACCGCGCACAAAGGCGTCGTTGTTCTGGGGTATCTACGGTATCTGAAAGCCTTATACGGGGTAACCGTTCCCTATAGGATTCTACAAATGTTGTTGCACTGATTAAGGAACCATCTATACCAAGCAGTGTTTTGTCATTAAGTTGTGCACATGCGTCTTGTTGTGTGATAGTAATCGTTGGTTGGTAGGGTTGTGCATGCCGTATGGTTACTGTGTCTATCGAAGGTATATGCTTGATTAACAATTCGCGTAGTGTTGAGACGGTGTAATGGGTCAATATATCGGGATTAATAAGAGTTTTTAGTGTGTGGCGTACCTCCGGAGATACTGCATGATGAGTGATTAGTGTATAGGTTACTGGAATGCGTAACTGATAGAGCATGAGTGCGCCTATAGTGAGTAATGTACCGCACAAAGCACCTGCAGCATGTGATGAAGTGTAGAGATTCATCCGCAATCCTCCCCCCGAAGGATTATCCCTATGCTTTAAGGTATAGAGTCGCAAGTAATACGGTCAATACTTTGTGTGTAGTATTTATAATCGCTTGAGTGCACTACTCACCGCGAGTAAGATAATGCCTGCGGCAACGGATGCGTTATAGGATAAATGTGTATTTCGTTGTGGAATAGCAATAGCGGTACCGTAAGAGCGTACCGGTGCTGTAATGCCCGTTCCTTCACTGCCGATAACTATACAGGTAGGTACTGTAAAGGAGAGGGTACGAATGTCGGTACCACCTGCGGCTGCACAGTAGATAGCGTAGCCAGCAGCTTGTATTTCCTGTATAGCGGCAATACTAGAGGGGGGTTGATAGATGGTGCTGTGTTCTATGAGTCCCGCAGCTGCCTTGCATACAACTGCGGTAAGTGGAGCGCTCTGTTTATGGGGTATTACGATACCATCAACAGCAGTACAATAGGCGGAGCGGATAATGGCACCAAGATTACGAGGATCTTGTATCCCGTCAAGCATGAGTATATAAGGGTGTTGAACAATATTGAAACAGGATTTTCGAGTAGGCAATGGGGTTACAAGGGCCACAACGCCCTGGTGATCATCGGTACCCGCGAGCGCGGTTAGCTTTTCACGAGAGCAAAAAGTTACAGAGATATGTCGTGGTACCAGTGGTGCGATAGTGGTAAATACTTTTGGTGGTGGGTTAGTGGTAAAAAGCTTTTGTATAGTACGTTGTTTTGCACGAAGTAATTCCTGAATAGGGTGAATTCCATATAATGCTACTAGTGTGTTGTTCATCAATATTCCATCAGCATTTTCCTGATACTATGATACTCTATCCTGTAGAGTATAAGTAATCAGTAGTGATTGATCTAGTCGTATCTTTGTAAGGTATTTGTGTACCATGCGGGCCTATTCACGGATATTTTGGTGCAGCATAGTGGTGAGTGTTTGCGCAATATGTTGGATGCGTATACAAAATACGTATGGTGGTCTTGCGCGTGAACGCTTGATTAATGCACAGGGGACTGTGCAGTTGGCTCTGTTTGTTCCCGGTGATGATATACAGCGGGTTTTGCTTGATTTGATCGAACATGAAACGGATCGTATACGAATTGCAGTCTATATTATTACTGATCGTGTGATCGCGGATGCACTCATTGCTGCTCACAAACGAGGAGTACGGGTAGAAGTGGTTAGTTGCAGTTCCCGTGCCTACTTACGCGCAAGTAAAATTACATGCTTACTTGCACAGGGTATAGCGGTCTATTTGTGTCCTGCAGCGCGATATGCGGTGATGCATCACAAATTTTTTATTTTCAATACGGCGCTCGGTTTCCCTGTATGTGCAACTGGTTCATTTAATTGTACCAACTCTGCAGCCTATAGAAATAAAGAAGATATTATCTTTCTCAGTGATCCTGCCATTGTTACCGCATATGAACAACGTTTTTCCTACCTCATAGCATTATCTAAGGGGTCTTGTTATACGAAATCTGAAAAGCATTTCCTTTTGAAATCACCTTGAATTTTTGCAGTATTTGTTTACACTATTGCCTGTATGTATTGTTATATTTTGTAATATAATAGTCAGTGTGATGTAAACGGTATTATCCAGGGAAAGGTGTGGCTATGAAACGTATGTTTCAATGTTCACTGTTGCTTGTGTGTGCATTAATAGTGTTACAGGGCACTATCATGAAAGGTGCGGAGGTAGTGCTGGTTGCGACAAATCCAGAGGTGGGAAAAGATGAAAAAGCGGATCGTACTGCGCGGTTTATTGGAGGTGTAAACAGGATAGCGAGGTTTCCTATACATTATCCTAGGGTTACTGGAGCAGCTCTTTTCTTAGTAAGCGCCCTTTGTAAGCCTAAATTTTATCATCAAAATCTATCGGCCTTTGGATGTGGAGCTTCTGTGTGGCTGTCTGATCGTTGGGTAGAAGAGGGTTTCGAAGACTCATTCCTTGGCAGAACAGTTGGGAAACTTTTGATCGAAACGTATAAGAATGGAAATAGTTCAGGGATCTGGTTTGATGAAGATATAACTGCCGTAAACATAGTTACTTTTTTACTCTATACGCGTCTAGCGGCAGATGTTGCACAAGGACTTGTATGGTGCGGTGGCAAAGCAAAAGGAATGTTTACATCATCAGAGGGAAAAACTTATAAAAAGACCAATGGGGTGAAGGGTCAAGATAGTGAAAATCCTATTGCTAGCAATGATCTATCTAAAGAGCAATAGTAAATATGGTAGTGAGTATAAGAATACAATAGTAGAGAAAAAAACAGAAGGATGTAGGTATGAAACAGGTAATTCGTTATTCATTGTTGTTGTCATGTGTGTTGCTGAGTATGCATATGCATGCGGCAGATGCGAGTGTGGTAACTAAAAATTTAGGGGAAAAAACAGAACTTGATGTAAGGGTGAGCGTTCCAACACAATCGGTGAGTAGGGTGAAAAATTTTGCCAAGGCTCATCATCAGATTTTGACAGCAGCTGCTTTTTTCTTATTACGTCTAAAGTTTTACTCTTATACAGATCTTGTTGTAAATTTCCCTCTTGGGTTAGTGAATGATCTATGTGCTGAAGGTGGTCTACTCGGTGGTGCTGAAGGTGATCGGCGACATGTGTTTACAGCGGCACTATGGGATAAACATGGTGGTAAAGTAAGGACAGCGGCACTCTCGACTATATATGCATATCATGCGATACCTTTTGTCAAATGGGTGTATGACGCATGTAAAGGGCGGATGAGTAAAAATGACTCGCCGGTGGACCCAGTGGTTACTGAGGTGAGCGCACAGCAATAACAAGTGATATATACTGTAGTGTGCTGGTTATGAAAGATAGGGCAATTATAATTGCCCTATCTTTCTTTGTTGTAATGGATATTATTTTCCAATACAAAACTCTGAAAATATCTTATGTAGTGCTGATTCGCTGACCGTTTTTCCTGTTACCTCATGAATGCAGGATACCGCTTGTTGTAGCTCAAGGGAGATAAGTTCGTAGGGAGGGGTTGTGGTATTGCAAAGATGTTCTATATGGCTGAGATGAAAATCAAGTGAGATTAATATCTGTTGGTGTCGCTGATTAATCAAGAATGGCATCTGGTTTTTCATGAGCAACTGTTGTGTTTTTTGAGTAATATACGTTTCGAGTTCTGTGACACCGTCTCCTGTAGTTGCGGAGAGCACACAGGTGACATCGTGTATGATGAGTTGTTCAGTCTCTGGTAGTGATGGCAGGTCAGATTTATTATATACAACGATACTCTTATACGTGTGATTGATGAGCAATTGTTGATAATAACCATGTTCTTCCTCGGTGATGGGTCTACTGCGATCGATAATCAGGAGGAGAACATCTGCTTCCTGCGCGCTACGCCAGGATCTTGCAATACCTTCACGCTCTACTATGTCATGAGTGGCGCGTAATCCTGCAGTGTCAATATAGGTCCATGCAATTCCTTGTCGTGATACTGTGGATTCGATACTATCCCGTGTTGTACCGGGAATAGCAGTGACGATTGACCGTTCTTGTTGAACGAGACGATTAAATAGAGATGATTTTCCTGCATTTACTGATCCAAGAAGCGCAATGCGTATTCCTGTTCTGATATGTGCCTGGGAGGAAAATGATGATAGCATACCCGTGATGGTGCTACGTAGGCTATGAGTTTTTTTCTGTATAGCTGAGCCAAAGTCACCAACTTCCTCAACAAATTCAAAGCTCGCCTCGCACCAGGCAATGATAGTGAGTAGTTGTTTTTCTATAGTATCCATTGTGTGGGACATACTGCCCTGTAATTGTGCTAATGAACGTTCTAAAGATTGGGCAGTTTGTGCAGTGATAAGCTCATGAATTGCTTCAGCCTGTATAAGGTCAATCTTTTTGTTTAAAAACGCCTGTTGCGTGAATTCTCCTCGCTGTGCAAACCGTGCTCCTGCAGCGATTGCTGCATGTATAATGGCATCGATAATCAATTGATTGTGATGACAGGTTATTTCTATCGTGTCTTCGCCGGTAAATGTACGCGGGGCACGCATGAGAATACAAAGTACCTCGTCAATAATAACGCCGGTACCATTCACACCACACCCATGATATACCGTGTGGGATTCTTGTTCGGTCAATGAAAAGGATGCAAGTCCTGATTTTTTAAAGATACGATTTGCAACCGCTATTGCATGAGGGCCTGAAATACGAATTAACGCAACTGCACCACCAGTTCCACCAGAGGGGGTACAACAGGCAACAATAGTACGGCGATCAATAGGAATAGCGAGAGAGTCGATCATATGCCTTTAGACGGTGCGATGACTCAGCAGCACCCGATGGCCACGTAGATTGGTTTTAAAGGTGTGCTTATTTGTTTCTATGAGGAGTAACGAGAGACTTGAAAGTACCTTGCGTTCCTTGTTGCTATCATCAAACAGTGGACGATCCAGCGTAATGTGAAGACAAGTATGCTCAACATGCACAGTGAATGGTACAGGGGTATTCATATACTTTAGTACATTAGTGAGCCATTGTTCGCTATTTCGAGTAAGTTCATCGCTCCACCGTGGCTGTATCGGTTCTTCTTGACGAGTTTCACGACGAGAGAGGGTAGTTGCGAGAGAAGCGCGCTCAGTTCGCTCTACGCGCTCTGGTTTATGGGAATGTTCAGATTGCTCAGTACGTTTCTCAAAGGTATGATCAGCACGTGATTCATGACGATGAGGAGAGGATTGCTTACGTGCATAGCTGTCGCTGGCAGGAGTACGCGATGACGCACGGGGGGACTCCTGTCGTACTTTACGATGTTCTTCCACAGTGGGCGGAAGTGTATGTGGTTCACGGTGAGACCGACCGACGCGTTCTTCGCAATAAATAGCTACCTTTGCTGGTTTCGTAGTAATGCCGAAAAAATTCTTCTCCGGATACTCAAGTACTTTAACAGCAAAGTCCCTTGGATTTCCCGCCTTTTCAATTCCTTGTTTAATTGCTTTTTCAATTGAGGATGCTTCTTGGATGATAGATTTCATGTACTCACACTCCGCTGTACTAAATAACTTTTTGCCCCTTTGCCTTATCCTAATATCATTATATCGCATACTAGTATACAGATATATAGTGCCGGGCTACTTTACCAGTAATACTGAGTACTGGCAATGGTGATCTTTTTAGCCTGTTAGTCTCCTCGAAAAGCTGCCTTGTAGCTGGTCCGTGATCTCTTTTTTTACAGAGTTATACAAAGTAGCAGTTTAAGACTATATCGGGACATTTTAGCTAGAAAAAAACTGGCCCACCGGTTATCTCTGAAAAATAGCTGGAGTGGGAAACGGGATTCGAACCCGCGACCTTTGCCTTGGCAAGGCAACGCTCTACCAACTGAGCTACTCCCACACAAATTTTATTATACTTTAAGGTAACAGAGGGATTATAATTGTCAAACTTTGAGGAAAGGGGTGATTATGATATATGCGATCACTGGCTGTGTGCGCGGCAGAGAAACACAGATGGTATTTGTAGAGGTACACGGCATATGTCTTGGGGTGTATACACCCCATCCCGAGCAGTATGCAGATAATGCCTGTATTACGTTACATACGGTTTTACAATGGAATCAAGAAACAGGACCGCAGCTTTTTGGATTTGATACAATCTATGATCGTGCCTTCTTTTTCCTCGTCATTGGATGCTCAGGCATAGGACCTAAATTGGCATTAGCATTACTAACACATGCCACTGCTACCGCCTGTGTTGCTGCTATTACTTGTGCTGATAATGAACGCTTAAGTGTCATTAAAGGAATCGGGCCTAAAAAGGCTGAATCACTTATTATGCAGCTTCGTGATAAAGTGGCCCAGCTGCCTACACCACCAGAGAGTGAAGCATCTTATACAATGCAACAATTAACCGATGTGGCAGAGGCATTGCGTGCATTGCGATATTCATCTGCTGAGATTGCCACCTCGCTGGAACATGTGCGTCAACATGAACTGCTGCGTAATGCGACCTTTGATCAGATTATGCGTGCTGCATTAAGCAAATTGGCTCGCTGAAATGTATAATTTGGCAAGTGTACTGTTATGTTATGTTGCTTAGGATAAGTTTCTCATTGTCTCAGAAGGCGTTTTTAGAGCCTCAGCGATTTTTATATCTATAGTATGCAGTGTATGCGGTGCATGTTTTTCGAGGCCATAAAATATGATAAGGTCGATAAATTCCATCGGCGCAATGCCCAGCTCTGCTGCTTGGTGAAAGATGCAAGTTGCGGGGGTAAGCCCGGGTAGTGAGTTACATTCGAGAATAACCAGCCGTTCTTTTCCGGTAGGGCTAATCTCCGGAGTTTGGTAAAAACAGTCGATGCGAGCATAACCAGAGCAGCCTAATGCTTGATATACCCGAGCAATGGTGTTTTGTACAAAGGTGATTGCATGAGGAGGGAGTGGGGCGGGTGTCTGATTTTCCCCAGCACCGGGAAGAAATTTTTCCTCTACTGAGAGTATATCACCACTCGTTACCGTATAACTGGGAGGGAGTACGTAGGGGGTATCATTGCCAATTACCCCTACGGTGAGCTCCATGCCGGTAATATATGATTCAACTAATGCATAATGGCGTCCTGAGGAAAATATTGTTTGTAGTGCTTCATAACAGTGTGATACAGTATGTGCCTTATGCACAAGCACAGAGCATCCGTCATCATGTGGTTTTACAATTGCAGGCATCGGTATATGGTGAATATCGAGCAGAGTAGGCAGTTGTTCGATAAGCTGTGGTGTGTCCCTGTGTATCAGTATGTTGTTTGGGATATCGAATCCCTGCTGTTTTAAAAATATCCCCGTTTTATGTTTGTCCATGCACAAGGCACTGGTAAGTACCCCAGAACCGTTGTATGGTAATTGAAGCATTTCTAGCGCTCCTTGCACGGCACCATTTTCTCCGGGACCTCCATGGAGCGCAATGAACACAAAATCAAACTGTTGTGGTAATGAGTCCCATTGCATTGGTGTGATACCCTGTAATGCGGTGATGATTTCTTGCGTACTATTTTTGACAAGCAACTTGGGAGTCAGTGGGAAGAGACGCATATGCATATCGACAAAAAGTGGGGTTACTTGGTATCGGTGGGGGGAGAGCTTGTAAACGACATTTCGTCCTGAATCAAGTGATATTTCTCGTTCCGCCGAAGAGCCACCGAGTAATACAGCGACTCGTATTGTGTCAGGTGGTAAAGATAGCATATTTGCTTCATGTGAAGAGGGTGCTGTGGAAGGTACAATGAGCCCTGCTGCAATACATTCGCTTTCGACCAAATGATTGATTAATTGTGTATGTCCCATGCCGATCTCTGCCGCTTGTAAAAAGGTGAATGAAGCAGGCGATAATCCGCCAAAGGAGTTTGCTTCAATCAGTACTATGGAGCCATCTGACTTGAGGAATCCGTCGATGCGTGCAAATCGTTCCATTCCTAAGGCTTTCATTGCGGCTATAGAAGTTTGTTGTATACGGGCCGTGTCTTCTGGAGTACATCGTGCGGGGGTATATTTGGTTGCTCTGCCAGGCATGTACTTTTGCTCATAGTCAAACAATATCTGTGTATTGTCAGGGATAATTTCAGTGGGAGGCAATGGGATAGGTTCTCCCGTATGACGATCAGTAATGATGATACAAGAAAATTCCATACCCTGTATATAGGTTTCAACGAGCACTGGCTGGATAATACCTGGTGTAATGGTTGCCGCGGTTAATATCGCCTCAGGAAGACTATCGGGATGGGTAACCGCGGTAATACCTAAACTTGAACCTTCATGTGACGGTTTTACAATCAAGGGGTAGACTAAGTGGGCAGTTTTTTCGATGCAGACGCTACTACGCTCTGTTATAGCACATTGGCGTAATGATATAATATCCTGTCGTGTGATGAGTGTTGTTGGTGGCGTGGTGATTTGTGCAGCGGCAAGGAATAAACGTTGCATGCTTTTATCCATACCAAGAGCACTCGCAAATATTTTTGAACCAAAGTACGGAATATTGAGCACGGTCAATAGGCCCTGTAGTGTGCCATCCTCTCCATATCGTCCATGCATGGCGATGTATATGATATCGACGCGGTGAGGGAGATCTTCCCACTGCAGCGGGAGTGCTTCATGGGGGAGTCGATATTCAAAATCAGTTGTTTTGCCACGATGGAGGAATCGTTCGGGCAATATATACAACATACCTGTTTGTGTTTGGAAAATGGGCAGGACTGTAAATCGCGCTCGATCGAGATGATCACAGAGGGTCCGTCCTGAATTGAGTGATACCTCACGCTCAATAGATCTGCCGCCGAAGAGGACTCCGATGATGATGGGCTGTTTCGCATGTGTGGAGGTATATAATTGCATCGTAGTGTTGTGTAAGGGGATCACATATATAGCGACTTCAGTGTATCATGATATAGAAGATATTGGCATACATAAAGCTATCGTAAGGAGTATGCATGAAATCGGGAGATTATTTAGTATGGATTGATTTGGAAATGACCGGTCTTGATCCACAGCATGATGCTATTCTTGAAATTGCAACAATTGTAACTGATGGATCATTACAGATTATTGCCGAGGGGCCCTCATGTGCCATTCATCATCCTGACATAGTGTTGCGTACTATGGATAGCTGGTGTCGAGAACATCATGGGGCGTCGGGATTAACAGAACGGGTTCGTTCCTCTACGATTACACTTGCTGAGGCTGAACAACAAACCGTCGCCTTCCTCCATGAGTGGTGTTTGCCAAAAACTGCCCCCTTGTGTGGTAACAGTGTATATCATGACCGAGCCTTTTTACGCCGATGGATGGTAGAGTTGGAGCAGTTTCTTCATTACCGTATTATTGACGTTTCGACGGTTAAGGAACTGGTACGGCGCTGGTACCCTGAGACGCTGGCAAAACGTTATGAAAAAGAGGAGAACCATCGCGCTCTTCTTGATATTCGAGAGTCAATCATAGAACTACAGTACTATCGAGCTTCCTTCTTTAAGCAGTAAATCCTCTACCCGTTAAACGTGACTTTTATCCTCACAATTAACAATTTCAAATATAAACTTATTGACTTTTAATGCGGTAAGCATATTATTAAGAAAAAGGCATCAATAATGATTAAGAATGGGGGGCGAGGTGAGGGTACAAAGGGTACGGGCCGGTCTTCGTGTAGGTTGTGTTGTTTTAGGGGTTATTTTTACCGCGCACCTTGTTGCTGAACCGGTAATGCTTGGGCATCCTGTCGCAATACATAACATTCGCTGGACCTGTTACATAGCGGCGAGCTTGCAGGTATTACATGCAATTCAGCCAATATTGGCGCAGAAACTTCCGCGTGCATTTTGGGATGATACCGAGGCGGTGAGCCCCTGGGGGTTATTTGTGGATACGGTACGGCAAGCAGTAGCATCAGATTCTGATATGTCTACAATCACCCCGACCTGTTTTTTTCAGGGATTTATGCAAGCCCATGCCGCGTTAATTCCTCGTCATTACATTATTATGCGCTATAGGGATACTGAGGGAGTTGTGCATCGTAAGGAGATGTGTGAGCCTCGTATTGGAGCAGAGGGATATTGTGGTACGCCTGTTGCACAGGTGGTGCGATTTGTCATTGACGATCTTTGGGATCGCTGCCAGAAGGAAGATGTGTATTATCCCATCGCATGGGAAGTGATACGAGCGCGGGATGTTCTACAACATAGTATTCCTGTTGATGACTATGTGCAACACAGCTTGTCACAGCATGGTCCTATTTCTATTATTATGTTGGAAAATACGGTGAGTGGAATTTTTCCCTTGGAGGTAATGACTGAACAGGGCTGCTATCAATTATGTGCGGTATCATATGTGTTTCCCTACGTAAAGCAGTTTGGATACCTGAGTAATCATGCGATTGCATTTGTGCGATATCATGATGAATGGTATAGCTGTGATGATGCAATGATTGCAAGTCATCCGCGTGTATATATAGAACGTATCATCCAAGAACATGCAACAACAACCTTCTATGGACCAGGCATGGATTGTGTCCATGCATATAAGCATGTTATTCCTCATATATTGGTATATACACTTGTTCATTAATACAGAGTATTTGCCTTATTACCGTAGTGCATAAACATCTATCATGTTACACTATGGAGGTGATAATAAAGCGTATAGTTACCGTGCGTGGTGTGAAGTGCAATATATAGTGTTAAAAGTGGCGATTTGCTTGTTGGTAGGAGGCAATGCATGGGGAACAATGTTTACCGCGAGTAATGTACGATCTTTTCCCGTTTATTCCTCTGTTGAAGCTGATAAGAAAGTATCTAGCGCTAAAAGTGTCCGACAACACCATATGGTTATTATGCCTTCCCACACTGGTACATCCTATGGAGATTGGGATAAGGTGCGTGCTGAGGTAATAACTGTGAGTGACTCATTGTCAGGCGTGGATCATTGTATGAGACTATATTGTGATTGGTATAGTCGCATAAGGAGAGATTACCTGCCGCATAGTATTACTGCTTCTCGATCTTCTTTAGCTATACTGTTCATAGCTGGAGTAACTGCAAAGTATACGAAGAGAAATCAGAAAGCCTCTCCCTATAAAAATAAATGGTTTATTGCAGGTACTGTCTTGGCAGCGGCTCTGCCATTGATTGTGAGCAACGGTTATGCAACATTAGATAATAGATGGAAACGATATGAGGATGATCTGTTTCCTGAAGAGGTACGGAGGCATATTGTAAAAGTTATGGGTAGTTATGGTGATTTATATTGTAGTAAAAAAATGATATCAATACAGGATCTGCTGGCTAAAAATGGCTTGCTCTTTACGCTATGTGCACCGATGTATAAGACCGTGAATGGTCTTCATAATCACGTTAACATTGATACTACTGTAGATCAAATCGTTTACGGGGCAGAATCTTTACCCTATGCAGTAATGGTAGCATTTCTTCGATCTTCTTGTTGTCAGGCAGCTTCATTATGGTTACCAGAACTGAAAGATACTGGTTTGCAGGCGTTGGCTGTGTTGCTTTATAATCATGATTCAAAGAGGTTCGATGTAACAAAGGACAGTAATATTAGTACACGGACTGCTCAGGATGTACTGAACATGGACAGAATATTGTACTGTGCAAAACCATCAACGGCCGGTGAAGGGGGTGACGCTGACTAAAAAATATGAAAATTATGCTGTTCATTTTTTTCCTGTTCTACGGTGAAGGATGTACGGATCAATCGGAATGAGAGTATTGCAATGAATAGTGGCAGAATACTCGGTAGGATAGTATGTCTATCGGTGATGTTTGTTGGTAGCTTAGTGAAGGCAGCTGAAGTCGATTCGAAGACATCTACCGCTGATGCAGCAACAGAAGATTTAGATATGAGCGCTATGCTTCGGAGTGTAGGTTGTGAGGATAGAGTCCATTATATCTATCAGACGGATAAGCCTACTGTTACTGATCAATACCACATTATTATGGTAATGCCCGGTAAAGATGGTGTTCAAACAGAACGGGTACTCGGGGTTGCCGTGCCTGTAGGGGTTGGTGCAGTATACCTTGCAACGATTACCAAAAGCTTTAGGTCGCCCCCTATACCTATGCTAAAGGGTAAAAAAGCGAGGATTGCGGAACGATACCATGGGATGTATAGCCATTATCTCCCTCATTCGCAAAAATTGGTTTGGCTGAGTTTATCATTGTTATGTGTATATGGTGTTGTGACAACGCTCTGCTATTGTATATGCAATCAACGCTCTCCAATAAGCATAATATATAGTACTCCGTGGAGGTTAGGCATACTCGCCTGTGGAGGGTTGCCTTGGTTGCTGTACTATGGTGATGAGTGGGCAAAAAAAACCATACCCCCTAGGATAAAAAAAACCATAGCCCCCCAAGAGGCAGAGTCTTTTGGCGTTGGTCAATTAACTGAAACAGAGCAAAAACAAATACGATCTGCATTAGGCGTGCGTGATAATACAGCATTGGTGTGCCGTGTTAATAAAATTTTGGTATCGAAGCTTACAGGGAATGATGGCTTGTTGCATAGGCTTACTGCTCCAAGAATTTGTATTACTGGGGGTTTAGAGCGCGATGCAGAATTGCCTGAACACTTTAGCTTTAAAGATGCTAGCAAGGATATTGATGATCAATGGTTTGCTGGGCATCAGCAACCTTACTATGCACCAATACACATACGAGTATCATGTAGTTTTGCATCGTATAACCTTGGAGTTGAACGTATGCTTGCTATGTTTTTAAAAAAATATGCTCCAGGTAGCTGGGAAAAGCGTCGTCCCCTCAGAAGGAAGGCATTGCGATGTGCCGATAATCTTAACTTTTACGGCAAGAGACCGCCTTCACGAGCGTTATATCTTTGTAAGAGCTAGGGCCCATTTTTCTGCTTCCTGTGCTGCAGTTTTGATACACAGGGCTATCTGTTCATCAGATTCTGTAAATGGGCTAAGTACATATTCAGGTACCATTTCTTTATGCGGAGGACGTCCGATACCAAATCGTAGTCGATAGAATTGTTCTCCGAAGGCGGCGATGAGGGATCGCACCCCATTATGTCCCTTAGCACTGCCCCCCTGTTTGACCGCGATTTTTCCAAAGGGGAACTCTAATTCATCATATACGGCTAGTATATGCTCAGCAGTAGCACCAGACTTTTTCAATAATGGTGCAATATCTCCTGATCTATTCATCCCGGTTAATGGTTTAACAAGCAGGATAGGGGTCCCGAGATTGGTTACCATTTCTGCAGTTGCGGCCTGTTTCCCCACCCGCCATGGGAGATTCCACTTTATTGCTAGCGCATCAAGAATACGAAAACCGATAGTGTGACGATGGGATGCATAGGTGGGCCCGGGGTTACCGAGCCCAATAATGACACGTGTCGGATGGTTCATGATTTTTTAACGGCTTCCTTCTTGGAAGAGCTGTCCTGCTTTATATTTTCAGAGAATTTCTTTGCTCGCTGTTTGGCGCGATATTTGTCATTCAGCCGGCTGATAACCAGCTCTGTAATGTCAGACTTTTCAGCGACAACGTCGGTTTTCACGTCGTAGGTTTTAATCACATCCCATCCGAATTCTTTTTGTAGTTCTACTAAGATCTCGTGAACTTCATCGTGCAAGAAGGTCATACAGATTTGTGGAATACGAGTTTGGCGCATTTGCATAAGGACCTTACGATCGATATCTAAATTATTTTGTGCCTTCATAATAGTTGCCATTTGATCAACATCATAGAGAGCGGCTGCTTCTTGTTCGCGTGCTAATTTTTGGAAATCACGTTCACGATCACGGAGGGTAGACTGTAGTTGTTCGAGTTCCTTCATGACCGTTTCTATACGGTCTTGTAGCTCAAAACAACGATATTTACCGGTGTCTAAGGGTTCAGCAAGCATCTGTGGATCGTAAAATACTATTCGTGTTGCTGTGGATGATGATTTCTCTGCGGTAGAGAGGGGGGGGGGTCATCACTATTGTTGCGAGAAGAGAGATAAGTGTGTATTGGCCTCTGTTCATGGTCTGTATTCCTTTTTGCTATGGTTATCAAATATATATTCCTGATTGGATGTGCACATCGTAATGTGATTACAGTGTTGCGTCAACTGTGTGCTGATTACTTGACACATTGCGGTGTTTACTCAGTAGATATTATTTTAGCATGAGATCGGCGTAGGGTAGGAAAGAGAATAACTTCTTTGATAGAGGGAGTATTGGTGAGAATCATGGTAACACGATCAATGCCAATCCCGATACCAACAGTTGGAGGGAGCGCATATTCTAGCGCAGTAATATAATCTGCATCATATTGATGCGCCTCTGCATCACCTGCAGCATGTAAAGTAAGCTGTTCCTTAAATCGTGCAGCCTGGTCAAAGGGGTCGTTTAATTCATTATATCCATTGCTTATTTCCATGCCCGCAATAAAGAGCTCAAAGCGCGGTACAAACTGCGTGTCCCCTTCAGAACGCTTTGCAAGTGGAGAGACTTCTACCGGAAACTCATGGATGAAAGTTGGTTGTATCAAATGGGGCTCTACAATTTTTTCAAACAATGCGACCAATTTGTGACCATATGAGGTACCCGCATGAGGCGGTATATGGTGACGGATGTAAAAAGTATCGATTTTTTCTGGTGAAAGATCATATTCAGTACAATCACCATATTCCATAAGTGCAGCGCGCATGGTCATGCGTCGGAACGGTGCAGCAAAATCAAGCAGATGATCACTGTAAGGGAGTTGTAGCGTTGCATCAGCTGCTAGTGCCGCTGAGCGGAGTAACTCTTCAACTAGGTTCATCGCGTAGGTATAATCTTGATATGCCGTATACAATTCCAACATGGTAAATTCAGGATTGTGTTTGGTTGATATACCTTCATTACGAAAGTTGCGATTGATTTCATATACCCGTTCCAAACCACCGATGACTAATCGTTTGAGATAGAGTTCTGGTGCAATGCGCAGGTACAGATCTTCATTGAGTGTATTATGGTGGGTGGTGAATGGGCGAGCGGTTGCTCCTCCAGCGATGGGATGGAGCATCGGTGTTTCAACCTCAACATATTCCCGTACATCCAAAAATGAACGTATGGCACTGATGAGCCGTGAACGTCTTAAGAAGCGTTCACGTGATTCGGGAGAGCTGATGAGATCGAGGTAGCGTTGGCGATATTTCACTTCAATATCATGAATGCCATGAAACTTTTCGGGCAATGGATGGAGACATTTGCTTAACAACTGCCACTTTGATACACGGAGTGTAATTTCACCGCTATGAGTAGTAAAGGGAACTCCCTCACACCATACGATATCACCGATATCGATGTAGTGAGTGAAGAGACTAAATGAAGAATCACCAAGGAGATCTGCTTTTAGATAAATTTGCACAACACCCGATGTATCTTGGAGATGGGCAAATGCCGTTTTTCCGTGAAGTCGTATTCTCAAAAGTCTGCCCGCAACATTACACGATTGTGTTGTACCGGCATCGTACTGGGCAGTAATCTCAGAACAAGAGGCGGTAATCGGGGGATAGGTAGAGGGCCATGGCTCGATGCCGAGTTCTCTGAGCCGGTCGACTTTTGCAGATCGTATGCGATATTCTTCGGAGGTGGTTATCAGTTCATTGGGCGCTGTGTTTGTCATGATATATCTTTTGAATAATAGTACAATATTATCTTACTATCAATATAACAGGGAAGCGTATTGAACGATAGAGCATTAAATGATGATGACTAAGGCCTATAAACACGTAATACCTCACGCCATGGTATGTTGCTTGATATTAGCGAGTATAGTGTCTTGTGATGTAAGCGCAGGCGAGCGGCGTACAACTTCTGTGTTGCAAAGAGTAGATGCTCAGCTATGCAAGCCGAAAATCTTGGGGACGATAACAGCTGCTTCTGTAGCACTGACTATGCACGCCGCAATTGCTCAACCGCGCTATAAGCGCTGGGAATATACTGGTGCGAGCATGGGCATAACCGTGGCCTGTTATGGTATATGGAAGTATTATAAACAGCGTGCCATGGAACAAAGTCAGCGGGACATCCAGCCTGGGAGGTTAGTACCAGGACAGGGACCTGAAGGCCTAGAGACTAGGGGCAATGTAGACGAACCGTCAGAAACGACCATTACTCAACCGGTTATACATGATCCTTCATCACCCAACACAAAGTTGGTAAAACAACATGTACAGTATAACGGAGTTACTTATAGGCTTTGTAATTCGTATGACGATACGATGATGGTGATGATTAATGCAGAAGGTAAAGAGGTAAGTGCACATGTTAGGAATATCCGTGAATTATACCAGCGAGTGGGATGGTTAGATGACCCCTCCTTTGCTGCTCGCGGTTTTTCATGCACATATGGTGACTTTCGGAGTGATTTTCGGAAAACTGATGTTATAGCCGATATATGGATGCCATCTGATAATGGTCAATGGACGTTGTATCGTGAAGAATTACTAGAAAGTGATCAAAAAAAACAGAGTGATAAAGAGGATGTTATTGATTACACCGTTGCATATGATGCCTCGAAAAGTACCGCTATATTATATTGGATGGTACGACGGGTTATTGATGGTAATGTAACCTGTTGGATTAAGTGTAAAGTCTTAACACATAGTAGTACGCAGTGTAGTAGTGAATTTATTCTTGAAAAATTTCCCGATCTCAGGATGTTAGGACCGTCATGGAGAGGATTGTTCTGTATATACCTCGGTGCAGACGTATTACTCGTTCCGGATAAAATAACCGATGGTTATAGTACCATATGGCGTGTGCGTTATAGAAATGAAAAATTCCAAAAACCTGAGCAGTGCAATGAGCCGTGGCAAGATATCGAAGTGAAGAAGAGCGTTTCTTTACGTGAGAATACCTGTAATGTTGTAGAATTTGATCGCTTGGAAAACGGGTCTGTTGTTATAGAATATTTAGACGATGTGGGCAAGCGACG
>Ga0207160_1026_pt2 | contig 19249 bp, 15 predicted proteins | sample Alteio_BWMinHeat_21_FD_153510 | JGI IMG/M metagenome (GOLD analysis project Ga0207160, IMG submission 153510) | Enriched cells from forest soil in Barre Woods Harvard Forest LTER site, Petersham, Massachusetts, United States -... | ecosystem: Environmental > Terrestrial > Soil > Temperate forest >... | reverse complement strand
GGTTTTCACGCTTGTGGTCCGAATTTACCCAATCCGAATTAGAAGGAATTACTTGAGAAAATAGCGAAAAACCTGAAACACTTGCCCACAAAAAGGCTCCTATTTTCAAATAATATTTGCTTTTTGATAGTAACGCTTTCTTCATGCTAAACTTTAAGACCCTGCAATATACAACTTTTTTCAAAACTATGCAGATTTTAGTATGTTTTGCTACCTTTAAATCCCAATTAAATTGGCTTATTTAAATGAAAAAGCATATTTATTTATTTGTAACATATTTTTTTATTGTTTTTACCCATTTCTATGGCTATTCTCAAAATAAAAAAGAGTGCCTTTCAAGACAATATATAATCGAAGGAGCCCAACTGGCTAATCAGTCCTATACATTCTCCAAACTTGCATATTTCGTATCTAACAAAAATTTGTCCGAAAAAAATATAGATAGTGCCATTATATTTATACAACAATCAATTATGGCTATAGACTCTGCAATTATTCTCGCAACTGATTCCGAGTTAATGGCTTTAGATTATGCTAATATTGCAAAAAGATTTGCCATTCGCTCTTATAAATTATTAAAAGCTCATAATCAGGTAACAAACCTTAACCAAAAACAAGATTTTGCAAAGCAAGCCACATTTTATGCCGCCAACGCTACTACTGATGCCTATCATGCTTCTTTTTATTTTAAAAATTGTAAAACCCAAGAAAACAAACCAAGTCCTATAATTGAAAACCCGGTAATGCCAAAACAACCTACAAAGCTTGATATAGACCAAAATTTATTTGCCCTTTTAGATGAGCATTTACATCAAAAAACAGAGGAGGATAAAAAAGAAGTCTCAAAATTAACTACTGAACTTCAAACTCAAAAAGACCCTGCAAAAGTTGGAAAAATTAAAGAAGAAATAAAAAAATTAGAAACAGAAGAAACTCAGTTAGAACTTAAAGATAAAAACGCAAAAGCTAAATTAGATAGTATAAATGCTCAAATTGATAGGCGTGATAAAAACAAAGGCTCTGAGGCTAAACCAGAAGAAACTGTTTTTTCTAAAAGCATGAAACGACCAAATGATGAATGGGATAAAGACGTTGTATTAGATGCCGAATTACCAATGGGTTTAGTATATCAAATTCAAATTGGTTTTTACAAAAACCTGAATGTTAGTGAAGTTTTCAGAGGTTTAACTCCTATAATGGGCAAAACCATGCCTGGTGGTGGGGTTTCATATTCAATCGGTATGTTCGAAAAAGTGGCAGATGCACAACAAGCCAAAAATTATGTACGTGGCATAGGTTTAACCGATGCATTTATTGTAGTTCATTATGATAGAAAAAAAATCACATTAGCCGAAGCAGCTAAGTTGGAAAAGAAATAACTAATCTTTTAAAATAACCAATTCTACACGAATATTTAACTGTCCTTCTTCGTTTGTTTGAGGGTCCTTTATAATTGGTTTTTTACCACCATATCCCTTAGCCTCTAATCTTTCTGCTTTAATCCCATTGCTTTCTAAGTATTTTTTTATGGCCTCTGCGCGCTTTTGCGAAAGTGCTTTTGCACTCCCTTCAAAATTCCATTCCTCTCCAAGTGTGCTATACGCCTTATTTTTTGCTATATGATGATCACCATTACTATGCCCCTGTATTTCTATACTTATATTTTCATTACTCAATAAATACTCTAAAAGCTTTTGAAGCTCATTTAATGAAGATTTTTTTAATGCATACGTGTTCGGATAAAAATAAATGCTCTTCATTACAAAATTATCTCCCTCTTTAAAAGGTTCAAGTAAAACTTCAACTACGTTACTTTGATTATTTATAGTTACGCTTTGCTCATAGCTTTTATACCCAAAAGCAGCGGCCTTGATTTTGTATTTCTTCCCTTTTTCTACTAAATAGTCATGCCCCGAACTAGAAACTAGCTCTTCTCCACTAGTTTCATCAATAACTGTAAGATTAGCATCTATCTTATTTTTTTTCTTGGCATCCACTATTTTACAAACAAGCCTAGCTTTTGTATCTAAAAGACTATCCTTTTTTACAGAATCTTTCTTAACAAAAACTGGCGCACTAATTTTGGCAACAATAGTATCAGGTTTCTTTTGAATGTTTTTTACAGTAATATCTTTCACCGAAAGGTGTACCACATCTCTTTTACAGGGTAAATGAAGTGCCTTAACTTTTAAAGTATCTTTCTCATTTATTAAATAAAAATTATGCCCGCAATTATTTAAAGATGTATTTAAAACAGATATATAATAAGTATTATCTTTTCTTGCCGAAAACGATTTTTCTGTCAAATCATATGGATCATCCACTCCCCCTACAAAAAAAGATGGTTTTACGGATTTAAGTTTTTTATAATAAACCTTTTCACAAAAATCTTTCTCGTTATACTGATATACATATACGGCATACTCGTCACTATCGTTTATAGCACTTACTTTAAATTTTAAGGTTGCATTTTCTTTCACAACAACCTTATACCAATATGAAAACTGATCTCTATATCCATAAAAAACCGTTTGATTTAAATGATGTTTAATTTTAGTTGTGCCATTATCCGAATAATTAAATGGAATAATAATTTCTTTACTATAAGTACAATCGTTATTCCCCTCTATAGTTTGTGCCCTAGAGCTTACAATGCCAATAACAAAAAAGAGTGAAAATAAAATCCGCTGCATCTAAAATCTTTACGGAAAAGTATAAATTATAGGTAAAGGAAATTTATTCTGCTAAATAAGTTAAGCACAGGTAATTGTTACTATTATATCTTAAAAACCCCAGTTTAACCCACCTGTTAAAGTAATCGTGTTCCCATTAGTAGGTACTTTAACTCCATTTACGGTAGTAGTGTTTCCATAATAAAAAGCGGGGCTGTATGTCTCAATGCCATAAGTAGTTCCAATAATTTCTTGAAAGTTACACGATGCAAAAATAAACACATCATTTATTATTTCATATTGGGCCTTTAAAAGCAAAGATTTGTTTTGCCATTGTATATTTTGCATAAAAGGCGTGCCTGCATTATTATTTACACCATTAATTTGCTGATATGCCAAAACTTGCCCTTTTTTAGCCCAACTAAATCCGGCATCTAATGTTACACCCCTAAAAGGCTTTATTTTTATCCCTCCGTAAAGCTCATCTGAGTTTTGTCCCAAATAATTACCCATATTATAATTATTAGAAGCAAATGTAATGCTAGATATAGGGTGTACATAAACCCAAGGATTGGTTCTGGTATATTCAAACGTAAAAGCTGTATTTTTAATAATATTGGTAAATCTAACCCCAGCCTTAAAACTTAAAAAATTAGTTTGCTGATGAGGGACAAACATTTTCGACAGATTTATTTCATCCACAAAAAGGGTTCCGTATAAATGTGTTTTCGGGATATTACGGCAACTAACATCTAAAAACATTTGCGAATTTTCTCCCACGGCATTACTACCCGCTCCGTTTTGTGTATGGTCAGCCGATGGGTAAAACATAAACGGGATTAAATAAATGGGCTGAATATATTTATCGGCATACACTATCGAATTCCCTATCGAAACAAAAAGTTTTTTTGTAAACCTGATTGTGGCCAAATTAGCCGCCATATATTTTGGAATAAAATCCTGACGCAAACTGCTTCCCATTCCATAAGTCCTAGACGAATCCAGTATTCCTGAAATCAACGAACCATGTATATAATTATACTCAAGCCATTTAGCTGGCTTTAGCTTGTAATGTAAATAAGCAAACGATGGCTGCCTTCCCGAAAAAATGTTGGCTCCGTTGTAATTATTTCCCCATTCAAAATTATCTTTAATTAAACTAATTGAGCCCCATTTCCAACCATAAGTAATGCCTCCTCTCGCTTCATCAAAATCTGCTTTATTACTCGATCCTGGCTTTAAATTAGCCCCAGGGTCTTGTGTTAAATAATTTGGTCCTATCAAAATATTTTTAACTCCATTATCACGCAAATTAAAATAAAATCCAAAATGTTTTCCTATGGTTGCATTTACTTCAGCCCCCCACCAACGATGCCAAGCTGTACCATTTTTATTTTCTGAATAAGTTGCCCCAATTATAGGATTTAATGTAAATGCAAACAGAGAATCTTTATAGTAAAATAAATCCAAGCGTTTCTTCAAATGTTTACTTGGGTCATAATCTTTACTAAACTCTTTTCCTAAAAAATTCGCATGCCCATCGGTATCATATAGCTTGTTATAATCTTTTAAAAAAAACGCTAAATCCTTTTGCTGACGTTTAGTAAGTAATTCCTGTTTAGCTTCGGCTTCTTTTAACTTCTCTCCAATCAATTTGTACGAGTATGGTTTTACAGCCGAATTAAGCTCAATAACTCTCATATTGGCAAGCTCATCCAAATAATCATAAATAGTTCCATAGGATATATGCTTATTTATTTCTTGCGAAAAAGCAGTAAAACACAAACTCTGAAAAACTAAAAAAAGGAGTACAATTTTCTTCATTTATAAGTCTTTTTCGATATAAATATAACCATTGTATTTAGTTTGTTCTCGCGTTTTTAAAAACAATATTTTTTAATGCCCTAAAAAAATAGTTCCAGTCTGTTTTAAAAGGATGCTTCTTATGCAAATCTAAATATCGCGATTCCGATGCCATAATTTCCTCTAAAGTTATAGGCAAATCAGCATAAAAAGGTGGCACCAACCCGGGTTTAGCATGTATACGTTTTTCTTTTAACTCATCTGTATATAAACCTAAGTACTGTGGGCTTAATGGCCTAACGCCAACTAATTTTATTTCTCCCTTTAAAAAATTAACTACCATAGGTAATTCATCAATCCAAAATCTCCTGAAAAAACGCCCCCAACTGGTTATCCTAAAATCATTTTTAAATTTCCCACCGTCCTGCAATTTATTTTGCTCATACATATACTCTTGCAAATACTCAGCATAAGGATGCATTGTTCTAATTTTGTAAACGGTAATCTGCTTATTATCTCTTCCAACACGCTGCATTTTAAAAAAGAAACCAAACGACGGATGTTTATCGGGTATAGGTTTATTGGTTTTTGTACAAACAAAATAGGTAAGGTTTTTAATTTCTTGCACTTCTTTAATTTTAAAACCGCTAAACACTAATTTACCCAAAGCCTCTGCTTTAGGCAACACACGGTTTCTGCCAGCAGTAACAAAAAAATAAAGTTTACGGGTAAGTATAAGTTTCGGGAACACTCGTTTAAAAACAAAGTCAAACAAAAAATAAATTCGGGCAATCATAAATGGAAATTTTCTCAAAATACGCATCTGGCGTTGCAAATTGGTTTCTACACAGCCAATAAAAATGCCATCTTCAGGTAGCTTTAAATTCGTCTCTTTTAAAAAGGCGTTAATGCCTCGTATATCATTTATCTTTTGAAGATTTATAATCGCATTGCAATTTGCATTCTCAATTGCTTCAATATTAAAGCTGTCAATTGTTTTAAGTACATAGGTGTTTTCCGATTGTATATCGGCGTGTTTAGTAATAAACTCAACAACTTCCTCTCCTTGCTCCTTAGCAATTAACTCTTTCTTCATCTTCTGTCTCTCAAGGAGTTAAATATAAATAAAACATTTATGCTAAGATATTTTTTTCGATAAGCTTGGTCATGAAATCGGCAAAATCAATGCGCTCGTTCAGCATTTTTTGGCGTTTGTTTTGCCAGTCTTGTTTCAAGTTCGGCATCTGTAAAAGCTCACTTACTTTTTCTAAAAGCTTTTCTGGTTGATTGGTTTTTATACCATATGTCAAATCAAATGTATGCTCTAATTCTTCTAAGTACGATAACTCGCCAACAAAATCATTAAACCGTATGGCTGGCGTACCAAGCACTGCTGCCTCTGCTGTCATGGTCTGACTGTCACCAATATACATATCAGCAAAGTATAAAGCATGGTGTATGTCTAATGGCGAAATTTGTATCCTGTATTTTTCAAACTGAGGTTCTAATGCTCTTTCCGATGTTATAAATACATTTCCTTTGGCCGATAACATATCAATTAATTGCTGCGCTATCTCAGTCGTTATCCCCGATTTCCCCACGTCATGATATGCCGTAAGCTGAGCAAAACGCAAAATAAAATTCTTCTCGTTTAGGTTGAAAATAGCTTTAACCTTTTCTGCATCGGGCCTAAAATGGTTCGGGTGCAAATAAGCCAGCTCATGGTAACTTTTATACCCCAGTTTTTTGTCATTCCATTTCCAGGCACTACAGCAATCCGGACAAATCAGTTTTGTTGCCAACGGACCGGCAATTTTTGCAAACTTCTTTACCGCTTCAAAATCATCCTCAAAAAATATGTAAGAAGGAATTCTAAATAACTTACCCAGTATAGTTAACTCAGCCGCAGAACCGGCCAACAATTTCGGTTTTTCAGCTCTTATAATTTTTGCCAGGTTATATAATCGCTTGGCAAAGTTTTTATAGGCACTCCCTTTATTATTAGTGTCAGAAATATTTAAATAAGGCAGACCACTATCTATCAGTAATTTCTCCAGTACATCTTTGCTTTTTATAACAATAACAACCTTCACAGCCTTTGCCTGTAAGTTTTTTATCGTTTCTTTAAAAAGATGAAAATGCGCCGGGTGCCCTAAGTAAACTAATACAGTCATAATTAATCTAAACGATTAAAACGTACTCCATAACGCGATATAAACTGAACAAACTCCTCCCCCACATCTGATGTGCCAATCCGCTCATTTCTATCTAAAGAAATCACCATCGCAAACCCTGTAGTTTGTTTAGCAATTCCTTTATTCAAAATCAAAATAGTATCGGTTGCTTTGCTAATAATGGTGGCATCTTTTTCCATTTCACAAAACACAACAGCAGCATGTTTGTTTTTACTTTTAATGTCCAGTTCGAATCCAAACGGGATCACTTTTTGTTCCGTCACAAAATCATTATGATTTAAATGCTGAACAAACTCTTTAAAAATATCGTTTAGTATTTCTTTTTTATTCTCGTTCGCTAACGGCTGCGGTATATTTTCTTTTATAATTTTTGCCGGAGACCCTGCCACCAAGCAATTAGCTGGTATATCTTTATTTAGCATAGAGTCTGCACCAACCACCACACCATCTCCAATGCTAACACCCGGCATCACAAACACACGCCACGGCAGCCACACTTTTTTTCCAATATGTATAGGCGCAAATTTCACAGGGTATCCTTCCAGTACCGAGTTCCACGACCCATGCGTAAATAATAAACAATGCCCCCCAATGCCGCTGTCATCACCAATGGTAATAGGCATGGTTGGGTTAATGTAACTTGCCTGCATAATAATGGTACGCTTGCCCATCGTTAACGATGATTGTGGCGTTTTCGTTCCCCCAATATAAACCTGCTCATTTATACGCGCATCATCATCTATAGAGAAACTTTCGGTATCAATCGCACTCATTGCGCCAATTTTCACAAACCTGCCAATCTTAATTTTACGGGCTCGTATAATGGTAAAAAAACCAATGCTCGATTTTTTCCCTATCTCCACATCCTTGCCAATAACCACACAGCCCAAACTTAAACTCACTTCGCTGGCAATTTTGTAGCCCTTTAAACGATACACAAATTTCTTCAAAAACGACGGCAAAAATCCAATCGTTATAATATGTAAAACAGGTATGCGGGTTTTCTTAACTAACACGAGGGCGAATTTAAACTATTATTTTGTTTTACTTTTAACCAAAATCTTTTTAATCCTATTCTTTAAGCCTTGCAACACAAGTTCTTTCTGCCACAAAATCGGGTCATTTGTCCAGCGTTGCGGATGTATATTTAGCATTATCTGCGCAGGCAATTTATTTTCCTTAAAGGCTTTTATAATATCGTGGGTCGATTTAAACTTAAAACTGTAACCCGATTCCACTTTATCTCTCACACTCGACGTTTCATTATTCCACATCCTGCCCGTATCTGTAATGTATAACACCTTTTTAAAGTCAATATCAAAATAAGGCTCACCAATAATGCCAAGCTCTTTATAATTATATTTTTTCCAAAGCAAACGGTTATCCCACTTACTTAGCGGACTACCATGCATGCAAATAGTCCTCACAGGGTAAAACTGCCTAAACATCTCCAGCTTTGTTTTAAAATGCTCATAAGCCTTATCAACGTCGCCATTACACAAAGCCATATCTTCATAATGATACGCAATTTCATGCCCTAAATCTCGTATCTTTTCAATAATAGCAGGGTGCAAGCTCTGCCTCACAACCCTAAAAAAGTAACTCCCCTTAGCCCCCAATTCCTTTTCTATCAAAGCCGTTTGGTATGAGTTTCCTGGCAAATCATCCACATCATGTCTTAAAATAAAAACCTTCTCGTAGTTGTGTCCGTTCACTATATAATCTTCGTACGATGTCAGCTTATAACCCGCCCCAATCGCCGACTTTAAAAGCTCTTTGTATATATCCAGTGTAAAATCCTTAGTCATTTTTCCTTCCCTCTTCTGCTAATAATAATTCCGTAAGCGCCACAAACATCCATGCCTGACTCCAGCGCATATACGGTATTTTGTGCGTGTAGCTTTTCAATTTGCGGTAATAAAAAAATCCTTTCTTATCCTGCATATTCTCAATCGTATAATCGGCAATCGTTTTAGCAAAACCAAAATGCTCCTTTGTTCTGCAAAACGAAATAATCCCCTGCGATTGGTTATGTATCTCCACCGGATATATCTTAGGTAGTCTCCACTTAGCCTGCCCATTTTCAAAAAACTGTTCTTTCCTGTAAAACTCTCTGCCCTTGTTTATGGCTGTTGTATAAATCGGGTTTTGCGTGTTTGTATATCGCATCACATCTTCAATGCAATCTATCACATACCCTTGGTGAAAATCAATCTGCACCCGCTCCTTCCCCTGCTCATTTATGCTGTAGTTCCAGTATCCGTCGGCATGTTGTTTGCTAACCACAAAATCAACTGCTTTTAAAGCATAATCTTTATAGATTTCCTTATTAGTCAAATTATATAACTGCGCCAACACCGCCGCCGCCAACAAACTCGCATTATAACAATTATCAACACCTAAAGTAGTATAGCTAATACAAATGCCCGTTTCCATTTCTGTAATAGGCAAATCTTTTAAAATAAAATTGCCTATGCTTTCTAAAATAGCCAAAGCCTCCGTGTCATTCCTTAATTTATAATATTCAAAAATGCCTTTGGCAACAAAAGCCGTAACCACAATATTCGGACTAAACTTGCCAATATATTTCCCCGAACTGGCCCAATCAAAATTATAGCCCCAGCAATAACCGCTAAAGCCTTTGCTCGAGTTGTTTTTAAGATTACTGAACAAATAATCTATCTGCTTCGTATAATCCTTTGCCAATTCTTGTTTCTGGAGCTTGCAATAAGCATATAAAAACAAACCCAGCCCCTTAGGGTTATGTTCTTTTTTAATGCCCAATAGCGGACGAACATTTATCGGATTCCTTTTCTGAAACTGCAAAGCCAGCACCGCCGCAAATTTCCCTAAATATTTAAATTTAAGTGGCGAGTTAAGTGTATCATAAGGGTCATAGCCCTTAAACTCCTCCTGCTCTACAAACTCACGTAGTTTTTCCAGACTTGCAACATATAAACTAAGCTCTTTGGTATCCCGCATACTTTCTTCCCCACAAAGATAACAGCTAATTTAACTTTTACACTCAAACAAATTCCCGGATTTTCATTTCATTACACTTTTCATAAAAATCTTACACCCCGCTTGTCATTGCGAGGAGGGCTAAGCGTTAAGAAAATGTACTGTGTACATTTTTAGCTTAGAGCCAGCTTGTAGGGGTGGGCTTAGCAATCTCATCATTTGGGCGTTCCGCTTGATTACAAGCGTCGGGCTTTTCGCGCTGCACGGCAGCTTGCTACAATCCCTAACGCAAGTACAAAATAATTTTAGTATATTTAGAAAACTAAGAACTAATTAATAATTATGCTTTTCACAGATTTACTAAATAAGCAAGAGGCTATAATAAAACCTTCATTTGATAAATTAATTAATGATGCTTTAACAAAACAAAGACACCCAGGCGATATGTTGATTTGGGTTAATAATGGTTTTTATGATAAATCAGTGTTAAATTATAAAATGAGTGATGGTAAATTGTTGAACCCACATGTAGTTGGGCCAGGTTATATTGGACATTCTGAAAATGCTCACTATAATTTTATTCATCAGTACAGACAGGCCTATCTTTCAAAACTAACTTATCCAGAATATTTAAAAGAGTTTGAGCGCGCTCCAGAAAAACGACAACAAATTAATACATTGATTGATTTTGAAGAGACAACTATTAATTTGGAAATGCTTGTTTATTTGAAATTCTGGGAGGCTGATGGTATAATTAAAAAATTTTATGAATTGATACGAATTTTACACTCTGAATCGTATGATTGGTATTTTAAAATAATGGAATCAAATAGAGACACTGATACTACAGGAAATAGACAAGATATTATTAGAAAACTAATAAGAGATAGAATAAAAGGCAGTTTTCCAGATTTGTTTTTAGCAATCCAAACAGCATATAAAACGCAAATTCGAAATGCAATTGCGCATTCCAAATATTCTTTTCAAGACAGAAATATACATATACATAACTTTATTGAAGAAGACCCACATTCACAACTAAGAAATATTACTTTCGACGAATGGATAACTATATTCCATATTACGTTAATGCTGCATAATGAATATATAAGCGCAACTAACTTCGTAAAGAAACATTATGCTGAAATAGCAATGGCAAATAATAATTTATTTCCAATACTGATAACAGAAAAATCGGGGAAAGAATATGAAGCAATGTTGTCATACAGACCTGAATATGATCAATGGAATTATCGACAGTAAAATTTACCGTAGTACCATAGGGTTAGTTTCGCTTTTCGCTGTGATTTCAACAGCTCGTCAGCAGGGTAACCCTGTAAGCGATGGCGGTCTTTCTACTCGAACCTGTAGAACCATTGGCTGAAGAGGAAGCATTTTCTGTAATTATTTGTTCTCTTTTTTTCATGATGACCTCCTTAGTTTTAATGATAATTGATATTATTATTTCTGTAATAATTATTTCAGTCCAAAATAATGCAATTGATTCTTGTTTAAATTTTAAATAAAATAGGGCTATCATCATCAGCACTGTGAGCCCGCCCACAATGGACGCTTTCGCGTTTCGATATAATAAATTTAGGAATTAAAAATGAATATTCCAAAACACTAATGCAATTAATTTTCCCTTAGCACCGTCGGGCTGGGGCGTTGGTTTTCACCTAACTCTGGGCATGAGTCTATGTAAATTAATGTAAGTTAATTAAATCAAACTCGCAAATCATCATATATTTTCGTTCTTCTTGTTCTCCTGCAAAATATTTGTAGCTTTTATTCTGCATTCTTTTTTTCTCATTTCTATTATTCATTCCATGAAAGTAACTGAAAACACTATTGGGCGATAATTTTAGTACAATAGGCAAAGTTTGTGCTACACCATTTAAGTTAAACGAAATAGTTTTTGGTACAGTCATACTGCATTTGTGTATCACTTTAAAGCTTTTATTACCTCCTAAAAATTTATAGCTATGGCGGCCCGTATCATTTTCAATTACTTTATATCTGCTTATGCGGGTTAACACAGTATCAGTCAAACAATTTTTATACACAGTAAAATGATTGATGTGTATGGTGTCAAATTTGTAAGTATAAATATTTTTCAATTCAAAATATCCACCTGAGTCATCTATAGTAATTCGTAAACTCTCTTTAATAGAAGTAGTGTTTATTGTCATTACAAAATTGGGTTGTTTGTTTTTTACAACTTTAGGTGTATAGTTGTCTACATCTCCAAGTTCCGATTTCCAATTACCTGGGTCATATATATAAACCCCTAAATTGGTAACATTTCCAAACACACTATCGATAACAAGCGTTTTTGTTATGGTTTGTCCAAATAACGAATAACTAAAAAATAAAAGTAAAACAACCTGTTTCATTATATCAAAGTTATAAAACCAACAGGTAGTAAGTACACAACTTTTTAAACGGTTGCTTTTAACAATTAAATGGTCTAGTTAATTTCCCCTTAGCACCGTCGGGCTGGGGCGAAAAAACGCTAGGTCTATAAACACGTACAAAATAACTCCGGGGCAGGCGTCCACGAAAGGCGCGAACCTAAGTTTTGTTAGGCAGTATAGGTGGGTGGTTTTGTGCGCCAAACAAAACGCAGGTTGGCTTTTGTGGGGCCATTTCTTTGCTTCGTTTCTTTGGGCAAGCAAAGAAATGAAGAAAAAAGCATCTTGCTTTTTTACCGCAGCTACTTCAAGCAAAAAAAATTAATTAATCGAACAATTAATAGGAGGATTCGCGCTAGTCTTACTCATAGCCGAGCACTTACTACTTGCATTTGATTTTGTATCATCAATAGTAGTTTGCGAAATAATATTTGTAGAATACACAGTAACTGTTTGAGTTGAAGTTGCTGTGCCGTTAGGGTTTGTTTTAGTTACCGAAGTAGTTGAACACGTACAGGTATAATTCTTTTGGCAAGAGCAAAATGCAATAACAAATACAACAAGTAATGTAACTAAGCCTTTCATTTGCTTTAAATTAAAATCTGTTTACCACCTAGTGCAATAGATTCTTCCACCTTAAAGGTACAAAACATTGAGTGATAAATCTCATCAAATGCAACCGGACTTTCCTTGCCTTTAGCAATAGCATCTAAAAACACAGCTACTTCCTGCTTATGCCCTTTATCTTGCTTGCTAAGACTATCAGTCTTTTTGCTGCTGCTATAGGTTTGCATGTCTTTAAAATCATTAATCACAATAACCTGTCCTGCGCCAAAAATCTCTAAATATTCTTTATCTAAATTTTTATTCCCGTTAGAGAAGTACGATATAGTTCCAATGCTTCCATTCTCAAACTGAAAATTAATTACAAGGGTATCTGTTAAATGCTTGGCATCCTGCATAGCATTCGCCGACAATGATTTTACTTTTGAGCCCGTAATAAACGTAAGCAAATCAATAAAATGACAAACCTCTCCTATTATCCTTCCCCCACCAACATTCTTATCATGTACCCAATGGTCGGCAGCAATTGTGCCTGCATTAATACGGTAGTTTATAGATAGCGGCACATTTAGTTTATCAAAAAATGCTTTTGCTTTTATAATTTGCGGAGCAAACCTTCTGTTAAACCCCAACATCACCACCGACTTTGACTTCTGATAAAGGTCTTTTATCTCTTCAAGTTCTGCTTCATGCAAGCATAAAGGTTTTTCAGTAAACACATTTTTATTATGTCTCAAAGCATCCATCACATATCCCGCATGCGAGTCATGCCTGGTAGCAATAAAAATGGTGTTAATAGTTGCATCTTCCATCAACTCACTCACATTACCCGTACAGTAATTAAAACCGTATTTATCGGCAATGTTTCGTGCATTGTTTGGTCGGTTAGTAGCAATGCCCACAAAACTGCAATTATCTTTTAGCGCAGGCAACAACACATTACCCGCAAACGACCCTGCTCCAATAAAACCAATAGCAGCCTTACCTGCCACAGCCTGCGTATTTTTTAACTGAACAGTAGCACTTATTTTTTTATCCGTATCGTACTTCAATAAAACACCCGTAAAGGCCTCTGTTTTATCTACAATTAATTGGTAAGCTTTAGGTGCTTCCTTAAATTCAAACGTATGCGAAATCAGTTTAGCAATGTTTATTTTTTTCTCAGCCAGCAAATCTGCAAAGGCTTGCATATTTCTGTTCTCAGTCCATCTCACATATCCATAAGGGTAATCTACCCCATTCTCCTCATAATTCCTGTCATATCTCCCCGGCCCATATGAGCACGACATTTTAAGCTCCAATTCTTTCTTATAATAACCCCCACGTTTAAATCCTGTGGGTACACTTCCAACAATAACAACCTTGCCTTTAACCCGGCAAAGTTCTCCTGCAAAATCAACAGGGTCTGTGCTGCTTGTAGCCGCTGTAATAATTACAGCATCAACACCATAACCTTTAGTTAATTCGCGTATACTATTCTCAATGCCTTCTGTATTTCTTTCAATAGCATGGCTTGCTCCAAGTTCTTGGGCAAGTTTCACCATATTTTTATCGATATCAATGCCAATGCTTTTTATGCCTGCTGCATTCAGCATTTGCATAGTAAGTTGCCCAATTAAACCCAGGCCAATTACCGCACAGCTTTCGCCTAATCGCAAATCAGCCTGTCTTATTCCCTGCAAAGCAATAGCACCCAGCGTTGTAAACGCAGCCTCATTTAAGGCTACGTTATCTTCCAGTTTCACACAAAGATTTTTAGCCACGGCAACTATTTCTGCATGTACTGCCCCTGCTCCGGCACAGGCTACTTTATCTCCAATTTTAAATTCGCTAATATCATCAGCCACTGCAATTACTTCCCCCGCACAACTATATCCCAAGGCAGATGGAGCATCCAGCTTATTCATCATAAGCTTATAGGTGTCCATCAAGCCAATTGTCTTAGCCGTATTTATTACTTTCTTAACTTCATCTTTACGAGCCATGGCTTTGCCCACGTATCCCAAACGGGCATCCTTTACGGTTTTCCCTTCAGTTCCTGCACTAATAATAGAATAATGATTTTTAACCAGCACACAGCCTTTGCCCAACATTGGGTAAGGCACTTCAAGAATTTTCATCTCGCCACTCTTCAAATTTTGGGTCAGTTGCTCCATTTAATATGGGATAGTATTATAAAGGTAAGAAATAAAAATCTTAAGCCGCTGCTTGTTCCTTCTTATAACCGTAAAACAGTCCACCAAAAGAAATAAGTAGTACTAAAATAGAACCTGCCATAGATATTTTTTCTCCAACTACATAAACGGCCGGTTTAAAGTTAAATTCTACCGTATGTTTCCCTTCAGGTATAACCATAGCACGTAAAACATAATCTGCGTTTACAATCGGAGTTTCTTTTCCATCAATAGTAGCAACCCACCCTTTCGGATAATAAATCTCCGAAAACACCACTAACTGACTAGTTTTTGCATTGGTTTCATACACTAGTTTATTTGCCTGATACGAGTTTAGTTTTATAGTTGCTTCAGCATCAAACTGAGGCTTAAATCCATTCAACACCTCATTAAACTTATCATTAATAATCGCTGTCTCCTTCGTATTTATTTCTGATAATTTCAAAATTTCATCGTTAGCTGAGTTTACAGGTAATATATTTTTCACAAACCAAGCATTGCCATTGGCACGTGGGTTTGTTAACGGAGGCGCATCGTCGTTTATAATAACATATTTTGTATTCAGCATGTTAAGTACTTGCGTTCTTGCAAAAGCCGCTCTAAGCGATGAATCCGAAACACCTGCACCTCTCAAAATTTGCATAAGCGATGCCATATTTTCATCAATCTGAAAATCAATAAGCTCCTGATAACGCTTTAATTTTGCCCCATGATATCCCCCAATAGATTTATGCCAGTATGATGTAGATGCATCATTAAATGTATTACGCGCTATATTCAACACACGATAGTCTAACGATTTATCTTCTAAAATAAACTCATCTGCTTTCGATTTTTGATACGGAACATCCATCTGAACCTTCGGCACAAAGCTCGAACTATTCAAATAACGAGCCGCTACCGGCCACATATCGGCCAATATAAAAACAGCTAAGGCTGCAACCAATAATTGCTCGTTTAGTTTTTTCGATAAATAAAACCACAGCGCACCAAAGGCTAATAAAATAAAAATAAACGTGCGTATAGCATCCGATTTAAAAATGGCTTTCCTGGCCACTTCGGCTTGTTCTAATACAGGCGTATAAGCACTTTCTATCTGTGCCACTTGTGCATTTGGGTCTTGCTGTTTTGCTTGTGCAACCAATTGCCTCAATTCATTTTCTGCCTGAAATTTATTTACCATATCAGGTACCAAATAACACAGCAAAGCAAAACCACCTGTAATAGCAGCTGCAATAATAAGCACCTTACTGGTCGCCACGGTTCTTTTACCAATATTTACAGTTGTTGTAGCCGTCGATTCATAAATTCGTTGCAAAGCAAGCACAGCTAATAGTGGTATCGTTAACTCTGCAATTACTAATATCATCGACACAGCTCTGAATTTATTATACCCCGGCATGTAATCAAAAAACAATTCGGTAAACCACATCATGTTTTTACCCCAGGCAAGCATAATGCTTATAACAGTTATAACCAATAAAGCCCATTTTATTCTGTCCTTAATTAAAAACAAACCAAGTACGGCTAAAAATATCATAATTGCCCCAATGTAAACCGGCCCCGATGTAAATGGCTGGTCGCCATAATAAGCACTCATGCCACCTGCATACTGGCGCATTTGCGGGTCTTTAATAGCCTCTAAAGCATTTTTATTATTCTGCACTATCGATTCCGATGCCCCTCCTTTAAAGTTTGGTATAAGCATCGTAAAGCTCTCCCCTATTCCATAACTCCATTGCGTAGCATAATCTTTATCTAAACCACTTGTTTTAATATTGGCATTACTTTGTTGGTTGGCCTTAATCGTCAAGTCCGATGTACCACGCGTGGTATATTTCCCATACTCATAAGTCGCCCACAAATTTGTAATATTAGGCAGCACACCTATTACAATAGCCGCAACAACTATGGCACTTCGCTTAACAAAATCAGGTAAACGTTTTTCTTTTACAGCGCTATATAATTCAACCACTAAAATAGCAGCCACAATCATAAATAAATAGTACGTTATTTGCACGTGGTTAGCATATAACTCAAGCGCGGCAAACAAAGTGGTTAATGCACCACCCACAACAAAGTTTCTGCGCAGCGTTAAAATAATACTGCCTAGTAACGGAGCCATATAACCAATAGCGTGCGCTTTAGTATTATGTCCTGCATCCAGAATTATAAAAAAGTACGACGAAAACCCGTATGCCAGTGCCCCCACAGCGGCAATCCAGGGGTTAACACGCAAACATAAAAGCAAAATATAGAAACCAAAAAAATATAAAAACACCATCCCAATCGGGTGTGGCATCCATAATAAAAAAGCACTGTCTACATATTTCATTAAATTGCCCGGAAACTGAGCCGATATTTGGTAAGCTGGCATGCCACCAAACATACTATTGGTCCACAAAGGCTCTTCGCCCTTATGCTCTTTTCTAAAATCAACAATTTCTTGCGCGGTGCCTTTAAAGTTTTTTATATCACCCTGTTGTATTTGTTTTTTTCCACCAATTAACGGACTAAAATAAAACAACGAAATAGCCAAAAACGCCCCTATAGCAACAAGGTGCGGAAGAAATTTTTTAATATTCATACATTTTTAATTATGTGCGAATGTACTAACGAATTATCACTCAGATTATTTCCTTAATAAATTTTGATAAAATTAATCTTTTATCTCTTCAAAATCCACGTACTCGCCACCTTTGTCCGAGTTTGGCTTTCTATCGCTATGATGCTCTTGGGTTTTAGCATCAATTTTTACTTCACCTTCTCTTTTAGCTGATGTATTATAATTATGCTCATGCTTTTGGTAAATATATACCCTCGATGATTTAATGGCCTCATAAATCCTATAAATAACCCATACAGCTATTATAGTCCAAATTACGTCTCTCATTTCGTGCTAAATAATATACAAATATACGTAAACAAATAGTATCCCTAAAAATTCTCGCCTATTGCTATAGGCATTTCGCCTATTTCCAAATTCTTGCCTATGGCGTTTCGTCGGGCTTTTCGCGCTGCATGGCAGCTTGCTACAATCCCTAACGCGGGGCTACTCTGTTTTAATCAACTTAATAACTTTTTCGCCATCATTGCATTTAATTTTGCAAAAATAAATTCCCGATACAACATTGCTTGCATCCCAAATTAAATTATGTTGCCCTGCCGTTTGTGTTTTTTCTTCTAGTGTGCTAACAAGCATTCCTTCGGGCGAGTAAACACTCACCGAAACATAGGATGCATTTGCCAAACTATAATTAATAGTTGTTTGATTGGCTAACGGATTAGGATACACATTTACATTGCTTACACTTGCCACCACATTATCAATGCCCACCGTAACCGAACTCGTTAATGCATTTACCGGAATTATGTTTTGGTTTACATCCATTACTGTAACATTATTAAAGGCTAAATTTATTGGGCCATTGGTAGCGTTAGCCGCCACCATAAAATTCAAATAAGCAATAGCTCCGTTGCCACTTACGTTTGCATGGTTTATTCTTGCCATACCAACATCTACATGCGAGCCTGTGTAAAAATCTTTTTCTAAATGCACCAAGTTGCTGTTTGGCGTTAACCACGAGTTATTGTAACTAACACTTACGCTACCCGCTTGTATTTTTGTAGCATCGTACTGTGCTGTAAAAGCCAATCCGTAAACATTAGCGGCAGGTGTTACATTGGTTCCTAAATCAATAGGCACACTCACAAACGAACCCGGCAAATAAGTCGACTGTGTAGGCGAAAAATATAAATCGGCATTACTGCTGTTTGTTTGCGGCGGCTGAGGTGCAGCCAACCTGCCTGTGTTAGCCAACCCATAGTTAAGTCCAACCGCAACAGTATCGTTTGCATCTATAACACCATTTCCATCACAATCGGCGTGTTTTATGTTGGTCAAATTAGTAAACACACGGTTCCAATCTAAACACGGTTGGGCTGTATAAGTTAAACTGGCACTTGGTCGCACAAAACCGGTTTCGTTATACGCAATGCCAATATAAACTATGTCTAAATTATCCGTCATCAAATCATTATTCGCATCACCCGGCCAAACATTACTAATAGGCTGCACACAATTAGTAAATTGCCAACCCGTGTTGTTGCTAATGTTAGAACTATACATGCCCGCATAAAACTGTGCGCCACCTGTTGCTTTTATGTCCTGCATAAAAATATAATTTACACAAACCGTATCCGTTGCTTTAAAAATAGTTGCCTGCTTACCCGCCACACTACTCTGTAACGCCACCGGAAACCCACCCGATGCATTTATCTCCAAGGCATTATTAATAGTTTGTGTAGTGCTATCACCCAGTGTAATAATATGCCCGGGGTTATTAAAGTATAAAGTATCGTAAGTGTTGCTGCTTATTATATTGGCATCTCCACCTATTTGCAGATAATGAAAACTATTACTTCCACCGTTCCAATTATTATTTACGTTGATGCCTAAATTTTTA
>Ga0207160_1058_pt1 | contig 19556 bp, 22 predicted proteins | sample Alteio_BWMinHeat_21_FD_153510 | JGI IMG/M metagenome (GOLD analysis project Ga0207160, IMG submission 153510) | Enriched cells from forest soil in Barre Woods Harvard Forest LTER site, Petersham, Massachusetts, United States -... | ecosystem: Environmental > Terrestrial > Soil > Temperate forest >... | reverse complement strand
TGGAAGACCAAATTGTTAAAACAACGGACTACACTTTGGCCAAAGAAGACTATCAACTCTTCTCTGCCTATAAAATTTTACAAGCGATGTATTTAAAAAGCTCTGGAATTAATTAGAGATAAACCTTCCAGATAAATAATGCATTATTTGATGATGCGTTTTAATTTAATCTCATGATTGCATCTATCTCGATAGGGACGTTTTTAGGTAAAGCAGCTACAGTAATGGAAGTGCGAGCAGGGTATGGTTTTTGAAAATACGCTTCCATTACTTCGTTAACGATACTTAAATTTGTCATCTCCGTGAGATAAACTGTTAATTTCACTATGTCGTTCAAATCTCCGCCAGCAGCTTCCGTCACTGCTTGCATATTTTTAAAAACTTCATGCACTTGCGCTTTAAAATCGTCCTCTATTGAAGGAATTTGACCCGATAAATAAACCACAGAGCCTGCTTCTATTGCTTGCGAATAACAACCAATCGGTTCAGGGGCTTTTGGGCTTTGTATCCATTGCTTCGGCATACGTCTCTCCTTTTCTTTTAACTAAATAATAATTCACTTGGCCTGCTTTTTTATGCTTAATAATATTCCAATTAGCTGGAAGAAAAGTATCGTCTAGCGCATCATTACTTTCAAGATAAATAAAAGCAGGATGTGCTAATAATCTTTTTTCTTCTAACATTTTACAAAGGGGTAATAATAAATTTTCATGATAAGGAGGATCTAAAAAAACAATATCAAATATCTTATGAAAAAAATTCGGCCATTCTCGTGGAATTTTAGCCTGATAAACAGCTGCATTCTTTGCACCAAATAGAGCTATTTCTTCGCTAATTAATTTAACGACAGCAATAGATTGATCCACCATAGTGACGTGAGAGGCACCTCTGGATAAAGCTTCAAATCCTAAAGCGCCACTACCGGTAAATAAATCTAAGCAACAACTGCCTGCAATAATAGGTGCTAACCAATTAAAAAGGGTTTCTCTCACTCGATCAGGAGTGGGGCGTATATCAGCAAGAGGTGAGATTTTTAACTTTCTCCCCCTATACTCCCCTCCTATAATTCTCACTTGACCTCGAGGCATCTCGCATTCTCCACTGGTTTTGATTAAGATACTGCCTCTTGCAGGGAAAAACTACGATGTTATTTAAAAAATTTGGCTTTTTGAATCGCCTTAAGAATTTATTTTTAGGCAAAAAAGAATTAGATGCGAATGTTTTTGAAACACTGGAAACCCAGTTGCTCTTAGCGGACGTTGGGGTCAAAGCCACTCAACAATTCATGGATCATCTTTCACAAAAGTTAAAAAAAAATGAATTAAAAGATGTGGATGCAGCGCTTAAAACCCTGCAAGAAGACATGCAAGCATTATTACAGCCTTGCGAATCTCCTCTTATTATTCCTGCGGATAAAAAACCTTTTTTAATTTTAGTCGTTGGAATGAATGGTTCGGGAAAAACCACTACCATTGGAAAACTCGCTTATCAATTAAAAAAACAAGGTAAAAGCGTGTTATTAGCAGCAGGCGATACTTTCCGTGCAGCTGCCATTGAACAATTACAAACGTGGGGAGAACGCAATCATATCCCTGTTATTGCGCAAAAACCGGGTTCTGATACTGCCTCAGTCATTTACGACGCATTTGAAGCCGCTAAAGCCCGTAAAATAGATGTACTGATTGCAGATACAGCAGGACGGCTACATACCCAAACCCATCTTATGGCTGAATTACAAAAAATCAAGCGCGTGATTCAAAAATTAGACCCGACTGCTCCTCACGAAACTTTACTCGTGTTGGATGCTTCCATTGGGCAAAATGCTTTAAATCAAGCACAACAATTTCATCAAGCCATGGGGCTTACAGGTATTGCTCTTACTAAACTCGATGGCACAGCCAAAGGCGGCATCCTTTTCGCCATTGCCAAAGAGTTAAGTTTGCCTATCCGATTTATCGGAGTTGGAGAGAAGATAACTGATCTTCAACCATTTGTGGCTCAGGATTTTGTGCAGGCTCTGTTCCTTTAGCTTCAGCTCTACAAGAAGCTCTACAAGAAAAAAATGAAGCTGAAGAACGCGAATCAGAAGAAGCCTGCTGCTCACGTGTTATTTTTTCCATCCATTCCGTTGCCTCTGGGTGACCTTCCCTTAGCGCTTCCTTAAACATTTCATCTTCATCATCTAACCATTTTTGCATTTGTGTGATTGCTGGAGAATGGCCCCATAATGCTGCTTTCCCTATTAATTTAATAATCAAATTTGAAAAAACTTGCTCTTGTAAAATTTTAGGATTGCGTTCTTCCATTTTCTTGTAAAATATACAAGCTAGCTTGTAAGCTCCCTCCGGGCTACTCAGACAGTTCAAATATTGTTTAGCAGTTTGAGAACCTTTCTTTTCTAAAAATTCTAATAAATTCCACACAAATTTATTATTATTAATATCATTAGATTGAGCATAGGTGAATAAAGCAAAATCAACATTTCCATCTAAATATTCCTCACGTTCTCTTCCAGTAATTTGAGGATCTGCTAATTCTTTCTCAATGATAGAACAAAGATCTTCTAAAGATAACTCGGGGGCATCTTGCTTGTGATCTGATAAACGTGTTTGCATATTGGCACTCCTCATAAAATAGTGATAGAATCAAGCCCAGTTTTAAGGGTCTTTTAATAATTTTATTTATGACGCATGAAATGAGCCTACAAGCGATTCAAAAACAACTGCCTATCGGTAGTTTAGAAGCGTACATTTCTTATGTGAACAGTATTCCTATGTTGAGCCAAGAAGAAGAACAACACTTGGCTAAAGAACTTCATCAGAACCAAAACCTTGAAGCTGCAAAACGGCTCATTCTACCTCATTTGCGCTATGTTGTCAAAGTAGCCAAGGGCTATATGGGGTATGGACTGCCACTGGCTGATTTAATTCAAGAAGGTAACATTGGCTTAATGAAGGCAGTAAAGCGCTTTGACCCTAATAAAGGTGTAAGATTAGTTACCTTCGCACTTCACTGGATTAAATCTGAACTACATGAATATATTTTGCGCAATTGGCGCATCGTTAAAATTGCCACCACTAAAGCACAACGAAAACTGTTTTTTAACTTACGCGGCCTTAAAAAGCATTTTGGCTGGTTAAACAACCAAGAAATTCAAGAAATAGCGAATGATTTAGGAGTGAAGCCGGAAGCAGTACAAGACATGGAAATGCGTCTTTATCAACCGGATGCTTCTTTCGACGGTCATGCCGATGACGATGAAGAATCTGCTGCCATTCCCGCGAATTATCTCACAGATAACCGCTTTAATCCTGCCACACAATTAGAAGCCGCTGAGCAAGCAAATTCTCATGCTTTACAAGCAGCTTTACAACAATTAGATACACGCAGCCAAGGAATCTTACGTGCTCGTTGGCTAAACGAAGAAAAAGCCACTCTGCAAGAACTTGCCACTCAATACAACATCTCCGCCGAACGCGTTCGCCAGCTAGAACAAACTGCTATGCAGAAATTAAAAACCCACCTCACTCCTCATAATTAAACACATCAGAATAAAACCATTCGCGGGAGAGGCCGTGTTGTTGGAAGGCATAAAGGGCTGAATAAATCATGTCTTTAGGGCCACTGGCATAAATTTGATGGGAAGATAAATCCGGGTAATCTTGTAAAATAGCGGCAGGCAGGGCGCCAAACTTGGCATGAGGTAAAGATTCGCGGGTTAAAACAGCAGTAAAGTGGAAATGGGATTGGGTTTTTACCCAGCTTTCTATTTGCTCTCTTAAGTATAAGTCTCGCCAACCAGGCACAGACCAGTATAAGTGTATGGGTGGGTAACTCCCCTTCTGCAACCACGCTTCAATCACCGCTTTAATAGGTGCAAAACCCGTACCACGTGCGACAAAAATAATAGGCCGATCACTCGCCATTGCACTTACAGTACAATTTCCATAAGGCCCTCTTAAGGTTAATAACTGTTTTTCCGCTATGCCTCGCATCTGTAATATATGCAGCTCTAGCAAAGAAGATTCTAAAGGCGCGTTGGCAATAGAAAAAGGAGAAGTATTTTGATCCGGATGAATAATTTTTATATATTGCCCGGCTTCATAAGAAATATTTTTTTCAACGGGACGCAAAAAAATTTGCGAAATATAGGGCGTGAGTAACCGACACTCTTCAACAATATATTTTTTATCTTCCAACAAACTAAGAACCTCGTAAGTGATTCGCTTCATTGATTAAAGCAAGGCGCACTGCTTCTAATTTTTGCATCTTAGCCCCACGTAATACTTCGTATACTTCAGCCATTTTAAGAAGATGTTCTTGTTTAGCTTTTTTGTCTGCTGCATTAGCTTCTGGTAAAGCTCGCACTTCACGTAAAATTTGCGCTATTCCTTCCCAATTATACGATATTTTTATATCTGCGGGTGTAGAGCGTTTATTTTCGCCCCCCAGCGTTGGCGCATTACTTGTATCCATCACTGCTGCCTTATAACGTTCAGCTGCCTCTAAAAGAAGTTCAATTTTTTCACTTAAAGGGGTATTTAAGCCTTTCTTTAAGTCATCTTCATAGGGATAAAAAATAATGGGCATAGTAAATCCTTTTCATTTATTTAGTATAATGCATGTTTCTGTCGATCAAAACAACGATACCTTAAGGCTTCGCTAATTTCTTCTGTGGTAATGATTTTACTCTCTTTTAAATCTGCGATAGTCAGTGCAATTTTCAAGATACGATGGTAAATACGGGCTGAAAAATGAAACTTCTGCATGACTTCTTGCAAAAGATGTTCTGCTTGCGCGTGCAAATTGCACACTTTAGCAAATTCGCTAGCATTTAATTCAGCATTACATTTTCCTTGCCTGTCCATTTGTAGAACCCTTGCTCGTAATACTCGCTCTCGCACTACAGCACTACTTTCAGTGGGACTATCATTCATCATCACTAGCATTTCAGCCGATACGGCTGGTACTTCTATGTGCATATCGATTCGATCTAAGAATGGTCCAGATAATTTTCCCATATAACGTCGAATTTGATCCGTTGTACAATGACAGGTGTGATGAGGATCTCCCACATAACCACAAGGACAAGGATTCATGGCTGCGATTAATTGAAATTTAGCAGGAAATACAGACTGAAAAGTCACTCGAGAAATGGTAATAGTTCCTGACTCTAAAGGCTCTCTTAACGCTTCTAAAACATGCGCATTAAATTCCGGCAATTCATCCAGAAATAAAATACCTTGATGAGCCAGAGAAATTTCTCCCGGTTGTGGAGGACGACCGCCACCGACCAAAGCAATACCGGAAGTTGTATGATGCGGTGAACGAAAAGGAACCCTTTTCCAATGACTTGAATGAAAACCCTGACGACTGATAGAAGCAATAGCAGCAATTTCTAATGCTTGATCATCCGATAATCCAGGTAAAATACCAGGCAAACGATTGGCTAGCATCGTTTTTCCTGTGCCAGGAGGCCCCATCAGTAAAAGACTATGCCGACCTGCAGCAGTGACTTCTAAGGCTCTTTTTGCTTGGAGCTGACCTTTCACATCAGCAAGATTAGTGGAGGAAGTCACACTATCTTCAGGAGAAGCAATGGGTACGGTTAATTCTTTTTTTCCTTTCAGATAAGCACAAACCTCTAATAAATGTCCTGCAGATAAAACTCTCGCATCTTTTACAAGAGCTGCTTCATTGCCATTACATGCAGGAATAATTAATAAACGCCCTTCTTTTTTTGCGGCTAATACGACAGGCAAGATACCGCTCACTGCACGCAACTCACCGGATAAAGCAAGCTCTCCCATAAACTCATACTCTAATAATTTATTCATAGGAATTTGCCTGGAGGCCGCGAGTATGCCTAAGGCAATAGCTAAATCAAAGCGACCGCCTTCTTTAGGTAAATCAGCCGGAGCTAAATTCACCGTGATACGACGCATAGGAAACTCAAAACCTGTATTAATTAAGGCACTACGCACACGATCTTTACTTTCTTTTACAGCAGTTTCTGGTAAACCCACTATATGTAGCCCAGGAAATCCTGGAGAAATATGGGTTTCCACCGTAACTAATGGAGCAATAATGCCCGCATTTGCACGGCAATAGCAAATGGCTAATGACATGATGATACCTTATAGGTTTATTAAGTTGCGAGAGAGTTGAGTTCTTGAGGAGAGCCTACGTTATACCAAAGACCAGAATAAAATTCACCTGTTACTTGATTGTTTTTGATCGCTTCTTGCCAAATATCGGGCAAGCGAGAATAGACAGGAAGGTGGCCCTTAAATAAATCAGGATGATAAATGCCTAAGCTTGCGAAAGTATATGCTTCGCCATTTAAATAAAAATCGGGAGAATAAGCAGGATGTTTAACTAAAATTAAATGCGCAAGTTTTAGAGACTTTTTAAATAATTCTGCTAAAGGATAATCTGTAATAACATCTGCGCTATACACTACAAAAGGTTCTGACCCTAATAAAGGTAATGCTTTTACAATACCACCACCTGTTTCTAAGCGCTCTTCTTCTATTGAATAGGTAATTTTAACGCCATAACGACTACCATCTCCAATCGCTTCCATGATTTTCTCTTTAAGATAGCTCACGTTAATCACTATTTCATGGATGCCCGCCTCTTTAAAAGATTGAATAGCATGCTCAATTAAATAACGTCCACGAACTTTTAATAATGGTTTAGGCGTATTTTGCGTAAGCACCCCCATGCGCTCTCCTCTACCCGCAGCAAGTATCATGCCGCGCATGGTAAAATTACCTCTTGTAAAAAACCATAAAAAAGTTGAAATTCAGGATAACGTCCACTTACATTCACCATGTAATTTAATACACGCGGAATATGCGTAAGGTAACGTGGCGTGCCATCGCGTAAATATTTTCGTGCAAAAATAAAAAGTGCTTTCATATGCCGCTGCATACCCATCCAATCAAACCACTGCAAAAACTCATCAAAGCTTACGTGAGGATTTTGTTTTTCATAAAAATACCATACCCAACTTCTTACTTTTTCATCTGGCCAAGCGATATAACAATCGCGCAATAAAGAAACGAGATCATAAGTAATTGGACCTCTACAGGCATCTTGAAAATCTAAAATGCCTATACTATTGGGCAAAACCATTAAATTACCTGAATGATAATCTCTATGCATAAAAACTTGGGTTTGCTGTGCAGCACTTGTCGTGAGTAAGGTAAAAGTTTCTTGTAAAATTTTCTTTTCAGAGGCATTAAAAGAAAGTTTTAAATAACTTTCTAGAAACCAATGATTAAATTCATCTAATTCTCTTTGCATGAAGGCTTGATCAAACGCAGGCAATACTTTTTGACTGGTTTGGAATTGAGACAAGGCATCTAATGCCATTTTATAAAGCCTATCAGCATTATCAGTAGAGAGTTCATTAAGATAAAGACGGTTACCCAGGTCAGAGATCAGCATAAATCCTTTTTCACTATCTTTAGCAATAATCTCTGGCACTAAAACACCTGTTTCTTGCAAGGCTGCAGCAATAGTAGCGTATGGCATAATACAATCCCGCTCAGCAGATGCATCCATGACCACATAAGAATTCTCCCCACTCATCAAACGAAAATAACGCCGAAAGCTCGCGTCACCTTGCATGGGATGTAAAGCATTCAATGGGAAAGGACAAACTTGCTCCAACCATTTTTCTAAAGTAATCACCCTATTCTCCAGCCAATTCAAAATTAGGGTTTATTTTATCAATCTTTTGGTTACACTGCACGAATGAGACTCTGTACGCTTTTATTACTACTTGCATTAGCCTTTCCCTATGAGGCTTATTCCTTATCGAATCAAAATATCTCTGAAAAATTAGGGTGGATAGAAAGCCAAGATAATCGCTGCGGAGGATATTACCGAGAAGCGCCTTTTTTATTAACAGAAGCCAACAAACTGAAGATCACTAGCAATCAATATAGCATTGCCCAGCATGGTATTTCTACTTTAGAAGGAAAAGTGACACTTAACTATGCTTCCAGACAAATCATAGCCAATAAAGCTTACCTTTATCGTGACCCCATCACCGGCAAATTAACCGCTATCGATATGAGTGATGCTTTACAGTTATCTGAACCTCATACGTTAATTTTGGCTCAAAAAGGTCATGTGGATATTAAAACAAAAACCAATTCTTTATCAGATATTATTTATCGAACAAGCATTTATCAACATACCCACCAAATACAACCCTTAAGTGCCTGGGGTCAGGCAAAACAGTATTTTCAAGCAGAACCTAAAATTTACAACTTTGATGAGGTAAGCTATACCACCTGCCCACCTGCCCACCCCGTATGGCAAGTGAAGGCTAGTCATATTGAATTAAATAAAGAAACTGGTAGAGGCTCTGCACAAAATGCCCGTCTATTAGTTAAAAATATTCCTATTTTTTATACACCTTACATGAATTTTCCTATTGATCATCATCGCAAAACAGGTTTCTTGTGGCCAACGATAGGATCTCTCAATCGTAATAACTCTTATTCTGGGTATTATGTCGGTGTTCCTTTTTATTGGAATATGGCGCCCAATTACGATACCACTATTACACCTACTTTTTACTCTGAACGTGGCTTACAGCTCGCTGACTTGTTTCGTTACCTAACACCGAATAGCAATGGCAATATACGAATTAGTGTACTGCCCGACGATCGTTATTTTCCCATCTTTAAAGAGAAACAAGAACAAAACTACTCTGCCTCCACTGATCCTTTCAAACAAGCCGAGTTGAACAACTTGCAGGCTGACAGCAATACACGCTCCTCTTTAAGTTTCCAACATGAAACCCGATTTAATGATCATTGGTCAGGAAATATCGACTATAACTATGTCAGTGATGATTATTTTCTAGAAGATTTTAGTAAAAATTTAACAGAAAATGCACAAAACCAACTGCCTCAACAAGGAGAATTAAACTATGCGGGAGAGCATTGGTCTTTTACTGGTCGCCTACAGGGTTATCAAACCTTACATCCTGTCGATGTAGACTCTGTATTTACGAATCAATACACTCGTTTTCCACAATTACTCTTAGGGGGAGATTATCCTAACCAATGGGGAGGGCTGCATTATTTTATTAATACCGAAGCCACTCATTTTGATATTCGTAATACCCCGGGTGATAGCACCAAATTACCTATAGGAGATCGTATTCATGCACAACCAGGCATCGAATTACCCTTTAATTGGCCCTTTCTTTATCTGAACTCGCGGGCACAAATAGCTCTTACCGAATATGAATTAGCCCATGTGGATAATGTCACCCCCAAGCATCAAGACAGAGGGCTCCCTATTTTTGATATTAGCTCAGGACTCTATCTTGATCATGATATCAACTTCTTTCAACATGCGTACCTTCATACTTTAGAACCTCAGATCTATTATGTTTATATCCCTTACCGCAACCAAGCAGAAATCCCTGTTTTTGATACAACCGTCAATACTTTAACCTATGATCAATTATTTATTTACAATCGTTTTAGCGGTATTGACAGAATTAACGACGCCAACCATGTCACCATTGGCGTAACTACTCGTTTAATTGACCAATATACAGGGATGGAAAGACTACGCGCCGGTATAGGCGAAATTATTTACTTTAAAAACCGTGCAGTCACCTTATGCGAAACGCCAGATGTTTGTACTGATTATCCTGATAACAATGACAATAAAAGACGCCTTTCTCCTGTATCCGGCGTCTTAAATTACAATATGACAGAAAACTGGAGTGCCATCGCCAATGCCATTTGGGATCCGCAAACCAAAGAGCTTGATAACCAAACAGTTGCTATTCGTTACAAACGCGATGCTGAAAGAGTGATTAATTTTGGCTTTAATTACGTCCGAAATGGAGATCCTTTTGCCGGTATTATCGTTAATTCTAATCCTGAGCAAAGTGGCAAAGGTAATCAAAATAACCTTAAGTTAACCGATCTTTCCTTTAGTTGGCCACTGGCTGAGAACTGGGGGGTAGTTGGGCGGTGGAGTGAGGATTGGAATACCCTACATTTCCAGAACCTGTTTTATGGTTTACAATATGACAGTTGTTGTTGGTCAGCCCAATTTGTGGCGGGCAGAACCTTTACAGGAATTCAACTGAATCGGCCGCAGTATGCGAATCAGTTTTATTTTCAAGTTACACTGAAGGGATTAGGTACTTTCAATCCTAAAGGCGACCCAACAGCTACATTAAGAAATAATATCTCTGGGTATGAATCACAATTTGGGCAGGACTTATGATGACATCTTTAATAAGAGTACTCTTTATTTCATTTTTATTATCTGGCTGGGTTTACGCTAAAAACAGCGAACAGTCTTTAGATAATATTGTCGCTATTGTAAATGATAGTATCATTACACAATCAGAACTGAATCAAGCATTGCGTATTGCAAAAACCCAAATGGCAGATGAGCACTTACCTCCTCAGCCTGACAATACTTTGCGCAAACAAATATTGCAGCATTTAATTAATAATAAAGTACAGTTAGAAACAGCAGAGTCAGCCGGCATTCATATTAACGATACCGAGATCAATAAGCTCATTGCCAACATTGCCAAAGAAAATGGACTTTCTGTTTCTGCCTTCTATGAAAGAATTTCACAAACAGGCTTAACAGCAGAATCATACCGTAAACAAATTCGAGAAAGCATGACGGTGCAACGTTTACAGCAACAAGAAATTGCCTCTCGTATTACCATTGCGCCTGATGAAATTACGGAGTTCATGAAATCAACCCAAAATCTTTCTCCAACCAATAAAGAATATCATCTAGAAGATATTGTCGTACCTCTTTCGGACTCACCTTCCCCGGAGGAAATTGCTATTGCTAAAAAGTTTGCAGAAGATATGAGTGTTAAATTGCAAAAAGGTACTTCACTACAAAATTTACCTCCTGCAGAAACAGAAAGCTTACAAATTAACGATCTTAAGTTTCGTCAACTAGCAGAAATTCCAACCGCTTTTACCGATATAGTTACCCGTATGCAATCGCATGAATTTGCAGCGCCCATTCAAACTTCTAATGGCTTTCATATTGTACATTTATTAGAAGTGCGGAAAATTGCTAAAGATGCTAAACCCACATTAGAGAAAAAAGAAGTGGCACAGCTTATTTTCCAACGAAAATTTGAAGAAGCCATGCAAGGGTGGTTAGCTAAAATTCGTGGACAAGCATTTATTGTTATCCAGGATAAAGCAATTGCGTAATGCAATAGCAATCACAATAGGTGAACCAGCTGGTATTGGACCTGATATTGTTATACAAGCAGTACAACAATCTTGGCCGACAGAATTAATTATTCTGGGTAATAAAAATTTACTATTGTCACGTGCTAAACTTTTAAACCTTCCATTTCCTGCTCATATCAATATTATCGATATTCCTTTAAAAGCACCTAGCAAGCCGGGAGAATTAAATCCAGAAAATGCGGCTTTCGTTATGCAGCAATTAGAAATAGCTAAAAAAATGGCCCAAGAAAAAAAAGTGAATGCTATTGTCACAGCTCCTGTCCATAAAGCTTTATTAAATACCGCAGGCTTTGCTTTTCAAGGCCACACAGAATTTTTTGCTGACGGAAAATTATCTATGATGTTATTTGTCGCGCAAGATAAACGCATTGCTTTAGCGACCACGCATCTTCCATTAAAAAAAGTCTCTGAAGCGATTACTTCTTCTCATCTAGAAAATATTTTACGACTATACCATCAAGATTTGATAAGACTATTTGGTATTTCACATCCAAAAATTCTAGTATGCGGATTAAATCCACATGCAGGTGAAGATGGTTATTTAGGATCAGAAGAAAAAGAAATTATCACGCCTGTGATTACTCGTTTACAACAAGAGCAAAAAGATATTAGGGGACCTTTTTCTGCGGATACTATTTTTATGAAACCTGCTGATGCTATTCTAGCCATGTACCATGATCAAGCTTTACCCGTAGTAAAGCAAATGAGCTTTGGTCATGCAGTGAATGTTACATTAGGTCTGCCCTTCATCCGCACTTCTGTGGACCATGGCACAGCACTCGATGTTGCTGGCACACTCAAAGCAGATCCTAGCAGCCTAAAAGCGGCGATAGAGTTAGGACGCCGCCTTTCTAGCCGTTAGTTCTAGTAGATCTATCCTAATGCTCTACGTATTCTCACGGCACGCTGATCAGTTTTATTTTCCGCTATTTCATTTTTACCAGCTTGATCTAACTGATCGATAGCTTTATCTAAAGAACTACTCTTAAAGAAAGTTTTATGACCAATAAGATTAGATTTTTTAAATGGTCCACTATGCTCAAATGCCCATTTATAAACAGCCCTGAATAATCCACTAGAGCGTTTTCCTTCTAAAAATTTTGATTTTCCAGATAACTCCCAAGCTTTAGCTGTTCGACCACGAGGATCTTTTTTAATATATGCTAAAATTTTTGCTTCCAACTGCTCATTGGTCAGCTTATCTTTACCAGACAGAAAATTCTTTTTAAAGAAAGTAGACTGACCAGCCATTAATGCACTATATATTTTCTTGAACTGCTCAATTCGAGCAGGTAATTGTTTATCTATCTCTTCCATAGCTTGGGCGTAAATAGATTCTCCCTTTTCATCTCGTGGAGATAATATCTGACCAGGAGAGAATTGTGGCTGAGTAGGATCACTATAATAATCATCACCACCCGTAGGAGTATTGCGATCTAGACCACGTTTTACAAGTAGCTTCATTACCTCTTTATTTCCATAAGCAACCGCCACATGCAATGCGCAATAGTTTACAGTCTTACTTTCTCTCCTCGTTTTCATTACTAAAGGGAAAAATTCTTTACCGGTAGCACCTGCCTTTATCAGCGCTATTGCTGCTTTTTTTGAAGCTTTAGTATTCTCGAGAACCGCTTTAAATAAAGCATCCTCTAGCTCTGATTGCTCAAACTTAATATGTCTTTTGCTTGAAACCAGTGTAGTCACTAAATCCCAATTTTTCACATAACCATTCCTTCCTGTAATTCGGAGATAGTCCTCTGCTCGCAACCTCAGAGTTTTTTTATGTAAAAAATATATACAAATTATATAATAATGTTATATTTATTGCAAATTCACATCTTTTATTGAAATCCCACATGCAGGATATTGATTTCATTATAAAAAGAACTGATAGCACAATTTATCTAAATATCATATAATATGATTATCTGATATAGAGGAATTTTATATGAAAACTCACGTTATTACCGCCACTCAAATGAGCCAATCATTATCAGATGTTTTTAATAAAGTGTATTACCAAGGAGATAGCTTTGAGATCAAACGTGGCAGAGAAATCATTGCCAAAATTATTCCTATTCGTACTAAAAAACCCGGGTTAAAAGTATCAGAACTTCCTCAATTTTTTGCGAGCCTTCCTCATATGGATAAAGAAGAAAGCGCTGCTTTTATGCAAGATCTGCATACAATACGAAAACAAAAGACACGCAATCCATGGACTTAATTATTGATACTTGTATTTTCATCAAAGCTGAACGAAAGCCAGAATCAAGAGGAAGCTTCCACCTCGATAAAAATCTTAACAATGCCTATATTACGACAATCACAGCAAGCGAGTTACTGATTGGGGTACATTATGCGAAAGATAAAGCCCATCAACTCAAACGCTCCGTTTTTGTAGAAAACATCTTGCAATCCATACCCATCCTTGATTTCACCCTGGAAGCAGCAAGAATACATGCTGAACTATATGCTTTCTTAGCCAAAAAAGGAAAGCTAATAGGCGCACACGATCTTCTCATTGCAGCAACCGCTATTACGCATAATTGCGCCCTGCTTACCTACAATACTGAGGAATTCAGCCGCATACCTGGATTAGCGGTCCACTCCACATAAAATTAAGGAATTCATTCCATTAAACGGCTCCTTGAATTGACCCTACCCAAGCAACAATCTGCATTTCTGTGGGGGGCTCGAAAAATTAGTACGTAACTTAGTCTCTTTTTCTCACTTTCTAGAATTAGCTGCTTTTAAGCGAAACCTGCCTCACTTAAAAGGTGCGCCAGCGGGTACTGCTTTCGAACATTATATTTTCATGGAATTAATGGCCTATCGAAGCATTCATGAATTAGATTTTAATATTCATTATTGGCGGACACATACAGGCCACGAAGTTGATTTTATTTTAGGGGATGGTGAGATAGCCACGGAAACTAGAGATCAACAGCCAATTTCATATTGATATCTTGCCTTGGGAATTTTTTCTAGAAGAGCTATGGAGCGGAAAAATTTTATGATTCAGTTTTTATCTTCACCAGATTTTTCTAAAATAATATCAATTAATTCTTTTGATAAATAATAGCCAGCATTTTGTATTGTTCTATCAAATGATAGCACAATTTTCCTATTTTCACCTTAATGTGCATAATTTTACCTTAAGATTTCTATGTGATAATTCACAGATAATGAACAAAATGAGGAATAATAATGGACAGCCGCCATTCACAATTTAACAATGAGAGCAAAGAAATTGACTCTTATGTTGCTGATTTACAAAACAAATGCCAAGAGATTAAGGAATCTATCTATTCCCAGTTATCTAAGTATTCTACCAAGCCCAACCGACAAACAGAAATTAAGGATATTTGGGAAGAAGGTTATAATAAGATACAAGAACTCATTAAAAGCAAACAACAAAATAAAGATGTTTATATTTTTCAAAGACTAATAGAATCTGCCTTCAATGCCATAATAAAAAGTCTCGAATCTTATACTTATCTTAAACTAGAAGGTTTTATTTTTAAAAATAGTCTAGAATATGAGGTTCTAGGAATTTCTCCCTCTGCGAAATACTTCATAGCAAACTGTGAATACAGAGGTCACTTTTATACCCTAGTCGGTTGCGATAATAGAGATCAGCCCACACTAGAAAAATACTCTGTTCTATCCGCTATTGGGAAAAATTTTAACAATATAAGATGTACAAATGATTTAAATTTTATATTTTCTTATGACTCCGCTATCGTAAAAGATGAGCACATTATAAAACCTATTCGTGAAAGACTATGCAACAACGAGTCACAAGAAAAAAATATACACTATCAAGCTTATGAAATTACTCTACAGCAATATAGTAATTACATTGAATCCATTAAATTTGCCACAAAACCCTCTTACTACATTCCTTTATCTATGAATGGCAAAACATATGCTCAACATTCTAAGGATCCAGAAACATCATCCATCCTGCCTCCCGGCAAAACTAGCTTATTACCCGAAAATAAAGCTTTTACCCGAATTAGCTTGAATAATTCCTGTCTTAATGCATGTAGAGTACTTATTAAAGAGATAGAACCTACTGCCAATATAGTATCACATGCACTAAAAACTCCTCCCAATACGCTTACTATGCAGCAAGGAAAAATCACCTCGGATTATCTCTTAATTCACCCAAAGCTTCCTGAAGACAAAAATAGCCCTGCATATGAGCTATTAAGAGAATTACAAAAAAGCATGGACAGATTATCTGTATCCACTTACTCGAAAGAGTTAGCTACAGAGAAACACAAGGCATTCAACACATTATTTGATTGCCTGAAAGATAAAACGAGTCTCGATAAAATAAAGAAAGCTATTGAAAACTGGAAAAATCAACGTAATTTTGGTGGAAACAATATGAAGCTCATGAGCGAATTTAGAGATAGATATTTCCACTGCAGACTTTTTCACTGGGGAAAAACAAGCAGCCATAAAACTATAGAGAAATTAGAAAAAATGTGCTCACCCAAATTATAAATTTAGCGAGGTTCCTTAGCCAATACTGCCTACTGACTGGTTAGCTAAAATTCGTGGTCAAGCCTTTTTTGAAAGCTGCAATAAACTGGCAATAGATTTAATCAAAAGAATCAAACACTAACATCATCCTAAAATTGTTAATATTCCCTTAATTTAATCATAGTATGATTAAATTAAGCACAAAACGAGCGAGAAATTACTTATATGACTTATTTTATAGCTGCTCTTGAGATGAAATTTAATCCAGTGGTTTGGCACACAACTACGGCTATTGGGCATTTCTCTAGATCTGACAAGAATTATGCCTTAAAGTCAGTAAAAGGCAAAACTGTTACTGCAAGTGATGCAAGTAGAAGACAGTATTGCATCACATCACTTTATTCTAATATAAATGCTACTTTTACAGACGACACCCTATTTTTTCAGAAAAGCTTAAGAGTACGTCAATATAGATATATAGCTTATGAAATTGATCAAGCTCAATTTTATCAATTTCAAAACTTCTGTCAGCAGATAGAAAGCAAAAAAAATCTACAACCCGCACAACTTCAAATGTATCATCAATACAAGCACACAAGAAATTGTAGGGATACTACAAAAGCTCTAATGAAAAGTATAGCAATTAATACAAAAGAAATTTCTTCCTCTTGTCTGCGCCACTTGCCTTGTGAAGCTAAAACTGTTTTTATTGACTACGATGACCGAGAGGCGACTATTCCAACTCTTTTTATTCGTCCTCTCCCTATTGATATACAAATAAAAAAACACAACCCTCAAATCTACAAAATGCTAAAGCTACTTCGTGACAATATCGTGAGATTATCTCAAACAAACTACGGGGTAGAATCTGCACACCAAAAAGTAGAAGCATTACGTGAGCTATATAACTTAATCCATCGTGAAAAAGATACTCAAGAAGAAAAAACAATTAACGAGATTATCCATCACTGGAAAGCTGACGAAAAAAATAACTGTGTTCACAAGATTCGTCCTCGATCCAACTGGTGGTGTCTTTTCCACTCATCAAAGAGTACTAGCACAAAAACATTAGAGAAATTAGAGAAAATGGCTTCTAATTTACCTATTAAAACTACCTTGGCTCTTTAGCCAATACTGCCATAGTCAGTCTGCTGACTGAAATCAAGTGCTTCTCTTCATCTACAATGTTAATGCCCCACACCTGCGTGCTACGGCCCAAATGAAAGGGTTTGGCAACCGCAATGACATACCCACTGCGAATGGATTTGATATGATTGACGTTAATTTCTAATCCCACACAATAATGCTCATTATCTACACAGAAATTGGCGGCAGTACTGCCAACAGTTTCAGCCAATGCACAAGAAGCTCCACCGTGCATGATACCCATAGGCTGTATGGTACGTTTATCAATAGGCATACGAGCGGTCAAAAAATCGTCACCCACATCGATAAATTCTATTCCTAAGTGCTCTACCATGGTATTTTGGCAACGATCTGCTGCTAATAGTAGACTCATTTCTCTTTTCCAAATTTTCATTGCTTGCTCCTAAATTTATATTCTATAAAATGATCACCCTATGAAAAATATTATTCTATTATTGCTTTTTTTATTAGCTCCTCAAAGTTATGCAGCTACTTTGGCTGATGTTTATCAACAAGCCTTGATCAGCGACCCTCTTTACCAACAAGCCATTTCTTCACGGCTTTCCACCCAGGAGGGCCTACCCATTAGTTTTGCAGGCTTACTCCCTACTTTAACCGCACAAGTAAATCCTTATTTAAACAAACAATCCATTAGTGGCGCTTCTGCCACTTTTGAAGCAGGTTCAATTACCACCCGTGGATATGTTGTTGGTCTGAACGTCAATCAAACTGTTTTCGATTTTGGTAAAGTCGCCAATTTATTAGGCGCACGAGCCTTATCTAAACAGGCAGATGCGGCATTAAGTGCGGCCACTCAAGATCTCATGGTTCGAGTAGCTAAAGCGTATTTTACTATCCTTCAAGATGAAGAAACACTTCTTTATAGTAAAGCGAATCAAGTTTGGCTGACTAAACTATTAGATCAAGTAAAACAGCAATACCAAGTAGGACTTAAGACGCTAACAGATGTTTACGCAACTCAAGCAAAATACGATAGCGCCGTCGCGCAATATATTACCGCGGACAATCAAGTTAAAAATGATAAAGAAAATTTACGGGTGATTACGGGAAAATGGTATGACCATATCAATATGCTAAGCGAAAAATTTCCTTTTATTACGCCAGATCCGACCGATATCGATGCTTGGGTACAAAAAGCACAACAACAAAACTGGGCCGTGAAAGCAGAACAATATGCCGTTTCTAATCGACTCCAACAAATTCGACAACAATTTGCAGGCCATCTACCTTCCTTAGAAGCCAGTGCAGGCTATACCAATAATTACGCTTTTAATTCTCAAGCGCTTTTTATTGAAAATGCACCCTTAAGAGTGAATGGTATTACACGAACGGTTAATAAAAATGTTAATTTAACCCTTAATATTCCTTTATTCCAAGGTGGTGGCACAGCAGCAGAAGTACAAAAAGCTAAATACGACTATCAAACAGAAATGCAAGCGTTAGAGCAAACTTTGCGTAACACCATCAATACAACACGACAAAGCTATTTGAATATTCTTGCTAGCATCAGTAAAATTAGTGCTGACCGGCAAGCGATTAAATCTGCTCAAAGTGCACTAGAAGGAATGGATGAAGGTTATAGAGTAGGCACAAAAACCATTATTGATGTTTTACAACAACAGCAAAGTCTGTTTGATGCTCAGAAAATATATGCACTGGATCGCTACGACTACATCACCAATCTACTCATTTTAAAACAAGCTGCAGGCACATTAAGTGGCGCTGATCTCGAGGCAATTAATCAATGGCTACAGAAATAAAAAAATTATTAGGTACGGGCGGCCGAGCAGTCGCCCCTACATTAATTGTTACGCCCGATAGCCAAACCAGTTTTCAGCTGGAACAAGAATTAAAAGATTTTTCCCTTTTACATTTTCCTGATCGAGAAATTTTACCTTATGATCGATTTTTACCTCATCCCTCGATCATCTCACAACGACAGGCTGTGTTACATAAAATAACCACTATGCAACAAGGTAGTATTATTACGCCTGTCACCACCCTCATGGATTTTCTGCCTCCTCGCACTTACCTAGATGCACATACGTTTTTACTCGCTAAAGGCGATAAAATCGATTTAAGTTTTATACGCGAACGCTTAACAAAAGCGGGTTATTATAATGTTCCGCAAGTGCATGACCATGGTGAATTTTCAGTACGCGGATCTCTCATGGATTTATTTCCCATGGGTAGCCACCTTCCATATCGTATCGATTTTTTTGATAATGAAATTGATTCTATTCGTACTTTTTCACCTGAAACACAACGGTCTTTAGACGTTATCGAAAAAATTCAATTATTACCAGCAGAAGAAAACACCGAAGAAACTGCCACCTTATTTGATTATTTACCTCAAAATACGCAAATCATTTGTGTGGGTGACATCTTAAGCCAAGCAGAAAATTTCTGGCAATTTATTTTAAAACGTTATGAGGAAATGCGCTATGATCGCGCAAATCCAATTCTCTCACCAGAAAGAGCTTTTATTCCAGCAACAGAAATTACAAAACGCTTAGAAAATGCTACCAAAATTTCATTGACCGCTTTGCTCTTCTCCTAAGAGTTCTCCTGCGCCCCGAATTTCTAAATCATGTGTGGCAAGAGTAAAGC